>ENA-OPZC01000270-OPZC01000270.1-human-gut-metagenome-genome-assembly--contig:-NODE-270-length-9881-cov-1.146196_pt1 | contig 9881 bp, 10 predicted proteins | sample MGYA00242477_ERZ504491 | MGnify/ENA primary metagenome ERZ504491 (study PRJEB26092, sample SAMD00036249) | human gut metagenome | host: Homo sapiens | study: EMG produced TPA metagenomics assembly of the... | reverse complement strand
TCAAACTGAGTAATCTGTGGTACATTTTGATGCACCTCACATTATATTAGCCCTGTTATGCTGAACGCAGTGAGGAATCTGATAACCATTCACTTTGTGTTTTCAGGTTTTTCACTGCGTTTAGAATGACGGGTTGTATGATTAAAATTAAAGAGACTATGATACAACGCATTCAATCTGTTTATTTACTTGTTGTTACCATTTTGATTATTATTTGCCTGTGTAGTCCCGTAGGCTCATACATAGGAAGTGATTATAGTGTTTCCGCTTTAACAAATCTGTGTCTTACTATGGCGGATGGTACTAAAGATTATGCTCCATGGGCCTTGTTTGTGATTTTGCTGGTTGTTGCGGTTCTTGCTTTCGGCACTATCTTCTTGTTCAAAAAACGCATGTTGCAAATCCGTCTGACTATTTTCAGCACCATTTTGTTGATCGGGTATTATGCCACATTGGTCACTTTTATTTTTATGTTGAAAGAAGAGTCTATGACATTTTCTCCTTCATGGACTGTGTGTCTGCCGTTGGTTGCCATCATTTTGAATTGGCTTGCCATCCGCGCCATTGGTAAGGATGAGGTATTGGTTAAAGCATACGACCGTTTGAGATAAGCTGAGGGAATTATTATGTATGATATAAAAAGCCTGCAAGATTCATCTTGCAGGCTTTTGTATTATGAGAGAGAGTCCTTTTTTTATTTAGTAATATCTATCAAATAACTCAGCCGTATGCCTATAAATGAATGGCTGATCTTTCGAAGAAATCTCTTTTCGAGTTCTTGTAAAAGTCGCTCAATCCCATGTAGTAACGTCCTTCCAGCAGGAAATGTCCGATACCGGTACTTACTTCCAGACCGGCGCCGGCTGTGATACCATAATCAAATTTATTCTCCACCTCTTTACCGTGTTCCGGTCTTGTTGTAGAAGTAGTCCAGTTTATCTTTTCGTTGTCACCCAGGAAAAAGCCGATTTGTGGTCCTGCATTGAAAAAGACCTTCACTCCCCGGTTCAATGCATCCTTGCCGAATGCCAGATGTGCCATGAAAGGGATTTCCAGATAATTCATGGTGCGGCTGTAAGAATTGCCGGAATCATCTTCTATCTTTTCGTCCCATCCGCGTTGTGAATAGTTTATTTCCATTTGCACGCCACACATCATCTTGAAATATTTCTCGGACATATATCTCATGGTAACCCCCATAGACATGGTGTTCAAGGTGTTCAGTTTGATTTTCGGGTTGAAACTGACGGAACTCATGTTCAGACCACCATTGATGCCGACGGCAAAATTATGACGTTCTTCACCCAACTGTGCAGCTGCCGGCAATGCAAAGAGCAATGCCAGTACAAGCAGCCCGAAGTTCTTATACTTTTTCATTATTCAAAATCAAGTTTAATCAGTTCAAAGTCCTTGGTAAAATGAACGAAGAACACTTTACGATTGATAAATCCACCCCAGTTGTTTACGCGTTCAAATTTAAATCCGGTCTGGATAGGGGTGACAGCCACCTTGTCCAGTTTGTCTTCCAGTTTGTTGCCGTATTGGGACAGGCCCTTCAGGAAGAAATATCCTGTATCGAATCCCAGCATACCATATTTAGGGAATGAGTTGAGCATATCCTTGCTGTACCATTTGCGGTAAGCCGATGAGAACTGAACGGCTTCCGGAAATAAATTGTTTGTGTAAAACGAAGAATAGAAATAGGTGTCCAGTTCATAGAAACTGGCCAGATGGTCGTTGGTATAGGTCTGCCATTCCGGATAGCCGAATAACTGCATACGGTAGTCGGGATTGTCACGGGAGGTCACAATCAGTTGTGGTAACAGTTTTATCAATGCCACGTTGGTGCCGGAAGTCGGGATGAATACATTATCCATACTATGGTTCATCGCGCCTTTCAATGATTCCGGAGTAATATTTTCCCCTTTTAATTCGGTAAAAGGAATGCGTTTGGTTTTTAACTCCTCTTTCAGTCCTTTTATAAAATCCACTTTGTCTTTGTCACCATCTTCTGCATCCAGGAAGATAACATTGGCGGTTGTAAACTTGCGGGTAAAATGCTCGTAAACTTCCGAGTACAGATAAGATTGGGGAGTATTTATCTGATAGATGGCGGGATTGCTGAAAACTTCATTCCCTTTGGAGGTAAAAGGTACTACCAGCCGGATATTGTTTTTCTTGGCGAATTCCGCAACCGGTTTCACCTGGTCGGGATAAGCCGGGCCGAAGATAATATCCATGCTCTTCAATTCACTTCTATCCAGAATGTTCTTGATGGAAGAAGTATTGTTATGGGTTATCGTATGAGTACAGGTCGATGGATACTCCTTTTTCCTTCAAGCTGTCTACTGCCATCAGGAAGCCTTCATAGTATTCCACCATACGTGTCTGTTCGTCACGGTTGCCCTTACCGTCTGTCATGAATGGCAGCATTACGGCAGCTTTGATGGTAGATATTTTGCGTGCCTCCTTCTTGCTTTCATTAAACAGCTGGTCGTCCGTGGGGATTACGGCAGGCGTATTATCCACAGGCGTTTCAGTCTTTGTATCCTTAGGATATGGAATACAAAGGAATCTTCCTTTTTTCAGTTTTTCGGTACGCAACTCAGGATTGGCGGCAATCAGTTCGGCTTCTGTGATGCCATACAGGCGGCTGATGCTGAATATCGTTTCCTTGCGTTCCACTTTATGCATATCCCTGCAATTGGGTTTCAGTGGGGTGGAAGTGGTGGCCGGTCTGATAGTCTGTGCGGCTTTCACCTCGTTCATGATTATCTCCTCGCTGTCCGTCACTTTGGCGGGAATTACGATAACCTGTCCGATACGGAAATTCTCCGCGCTCAGTCCGGGATTTGCCTGGCAGATGCGTTGTGCGGTTACTCCATAGCGTTGTGTCAGCTTGTACAAGGTTTCACCCGACTGGATGGTATGGAACATCTGCTGTTCCGTTCCGATGTTCTTTTGTGGAATCTTCAATGTTTCACCGGTTTTAATTTTCTGGTCGCTGCCGGGGTTCATTTTAACGATATCACCGGTAGTGACATTATACATGCTGGCTATGGAATAAAGACTTTGCCCTTTGGTAATGGTGTGCAGGAAATAGCCGGAAGACTGTGTTTGAGCCATCATTCCGGTGCTGCTGGCAGACAAGGCTGCGATAAGATATAATGCTCGAATAAATTTCATTTGCAGTGTGTTGATTAAACTGAGTGGCAAAAGTACAAAAAAAACTGTTTTATTCACATTATATAGAAAGAATAGAAAATATTATTAGGCTTTTTAATTAAATATTTCGTCGGGAAGCATTAATTTTGCAAAGATTACGCAGAGTAAGAAGATTATGAGTGAAGAAAAAGAACTGATTAATGTATACGGTGCCCGTGTACATAACTTGAAAGATATAGATGTTGAAATTCCACGGAACAGCCTGACGGTGATAACCGGATTGAGCGGAAGCGGTAAATCGTCTTTGGCATTCGATACCATCTTCGCCGAAGGGCAGCGGAGATACATTGAGACCTTTTCCGCATATGCCCGTAATTTCCTGGGAGGGTTGGAGCGCCCGGATGTGGATAAGATTACAGGACTCAGCCCGGTAATTTCCATCGAACAGAAAACGACAAACAAGAATCCCCGCTCTACCGTGGGGACTACGACAGAGATATACGATTATCTCCGTTTGCTCTATGCCCGTGCAGGAGTTGCTTATTCTTATCTTTCGGGAGAGAAAATGGTGAAATATACCGAGGAACAGATCATCGGCCTGATTCACCGGGATTATCAGGGTAAGAAGATATTCATGCTTGCCCCGTTGGTACGTACCCGCAAGGGGCATTACAAAGAACTTTTCGAACAAGTGCGCAAGAAAGGTTATCTGTATGTCCGCGTGGACGGCGAGGTGCGCGAAATTATACACGGCATGAAGCTGGACCGTTACAAGAACCACGATATCGAAGCGTGATAGACAAGCTGGTCGTATCGGAAAAGGATGACAAACGGCTGAAACAGAGCGTTGCCACTGCCATGCAGCAGGGTGAGGGGCTGATTATGATTTATGATGCCGACACCCGGGAGGTGCGCCATTACAGTAAGCGGTTGATGTGTCCTGTCACCGGACTGTCTTATAAAGAGCCTGCCCCTCATAATTTCTCGTTTAACTCTCCGCAGGGAGCCTGCCCCCGTTGTAAGGGACTGGGGTATGTGAATCTGATTGATGTGGATAAAGTGATTCCCGACAGGAATCTTTCCATTCACGAAGGAGCCATCGCTCCTTTGGGCAAATATAAAAATGCCATGATTTTCTGGCAGATAGAGGCCCTGCTTGAAAAATATGATTTTACGATCAAGACACCGGTCAAGGATATGCCGGATGATGCGATAGACGAAATACTCTATGGTTCGGATGAGCGTATCAAGATAAAGAGCACCTTGATTCATACCTCTTCCGATTACTTTGTAACTTATGAAGGGATTGTGAAGTACATCCAGATGATGCAGGAGAAAGATGCGTCGGCCACTGCCCAGAAGTGGGCGGAACAGTTTGCCAAGACCGATGTCTGTCCCGAATGCAAGGGCGCGCGTCTGAACAAGGAGGCGTTGCATTTCCGTATCCACGACAAGAACATCTATGAACTGGCAAGCATGGATATCAACGAACTGTATGACTGGTTGCAACAGGTCGATCCTTTTCTGGAAGACAAGCAGTGCATGATTGCCGCCGAGATTTTGAAGGAGATCCGTACCCGTCTTAAGTTTCTGTTGGATGTGGGACTGGATTATCTTTCACTGAACCGCACCTCGGTATCCCTTTCGGGAGGCGAGAGCCAGCGCATCCGTCTGGCAACTCAAATCGGCTCCCAGCTGGTGAACGTGCTTTATATTCTGGATGAACCGAGTATCGGATTGCACCAACGGGACAACCTCCGCCTTATCAACTCCTTGAAGAAGTTGCGTGACACAGGTAACTCTGTCATCGTGGTGGAGCATGACAAGGATATGATGCTGGCGGCAGACTATGTGGTTGATATGGGACCGAAGGTGCAGGCCGTTTGGGTGGGGAAGTAGTATTCCAAGGAACTCCGAAACAAATGCTTCAGACAGAAACACTTACCTCTAAGTACTTAAATGGACAGATGAAGATAGAGATACCGGCCGAACGCCGCCCCGGTAACGGGAAATCCTTATGGCTGAGAGGGGCGAAGGGAAACAACCTGAAGAATGTGGATGTGGAATTTCCTTTGGGAAAACTCATTTGCGTCACAGGGGTGTCCGGCAGTGGCAAATCCACGCTGATAAACGATACCTTGCAGCCCATCCTGTCACAGCATTTCTACCGTTCTTTGCAGGAACCTCTGCCCTATGACAGTGTGGAGGGACTGGACTATATAGATAAGGTGGTGAATGTGGACCAGTCGCCGCTGGGCAGGACACCGCGTTCCAATCCGGCCACCTATACAGGAGTATTCTCGGATATCCGGAATCTGTTTGTCGGTCTGCCCGAAGCGAAGATCCGTGGTTATAAGCCGGGGCGTTTCTCGTTCAATGTAACCGGAGGACGCTGCGAGGCTTGCGGCGGTAACGGATACAAGACCATCGAAATGAATTTCCTGCCCGATGTGCTGGTACCTTGCGAGGTTTGTCACGGCAAACGATATAACCGCGAGACGCTGGAAGTGCGCTATAAGGGTAAATCCATAGCCGATGTACTGGACATGACCATCAATCGTGCTGTAGAGTTCTTTGAGAATGTGCCTCAGATTCTGAATAAAATCAAAGTGCTGCAAGAGGTGGGGTTAGGATATATTAAACTGGGACAGCCCTCCACCACCTTGTCGGGCGGAGAGAGCCAGCGTGTGAAACTGGCTACGGAACTGTCCAAGCGTGATACCGGCAAAACGATGTATATTCTGGATGAGCCTACTACCGGGCTTCATTTCGAAGATATCCGTGTGCTGATGAATGTACTGAACAAACTGGTGGAGAAAGGCAATACCGTTCTGGTTATCGAACATAACCTGGACGTGATCAAACTGGCGGATTACATCATCGATATGGGTCCCGAAGGCGGAAGGGGCGGAGGACAGGTGCTTGCTGCCGGAACTCCTGAGGAAGTGGCCGGAAGCAAGAAAGGATATACCCCGAAATTTATAAAAGAAGAATTGGAAAATTAACCGGCATACCAGCAATGAAAGAGAAAATAGCTAAAACCAACGTAGCCCGTCTGCTTGATAAGGCCAAGATAGCATACGAGCTTATTCCATACGAAGTAGACGAGAACGACCTCAGCGCTGTTCACGTTGCCGCCAGTTTGGGCGAGAACATAGAACAAGTCTTCAAGACTTTGGTGCTTCATGGGGATAAATCCGGATATTTTGTCTGTGTCATACCCGGCGAGCACGAGGTGGATTTAAAAATGGCGGCAAAAGTCTCAGGTAACAAGAAATGCGACCTGATTCCCATGAAAGAGCTGCTTCCCCTGACAGGATATATCCGGGGAGGATGTTCTCCCATCGGCATGAAAAAGCATTTCCCCACCTATATACACGAGACTTGCACCGCATTCCCGTACATTTATATCAGTGCCGGTATCCGCGGATTACAGATAAAAATAGCGGCCGATGACCTGATAAAAGAAACGAAAGCAGAGATTTGTTCCCTTTTCACCGAATAAATATGCCAAAAAGAGTCACATTTGTGCTCTTTTTTTTTCAGATAGACTAAAAGTTATATCTTTGCAAAAAAAGAATACTAACTATTAATTAATCTTTATCAACTATGTTTGAAGGACAGCCTAAAGGCTTATACGCATTAGCTCTCGCCAATACCGGCGAACGCTTTGGTTATTACACCATGCTTGCTATTTTCACTCTCTTCCTGCAAGCGAAATTCGGCTTTACAGCCGCCACGACGTCAACAATCTTTGCCAGTTTCCTGGCAGGAGTGTATTTCATGCCGCTTATCGGAGGTATCCTGGCCGATAAATTCGGTTATGGCAAGATGGTTACTACCGGTATCGTTATCATGTTTGCCGGTTATGTGCTGCTGGCTATCCCGATGGCAACCAATATCGGATTGTATTCCATGTTCGGCGCTCTTGCCCTGATTGCTTTGGGAACCGGACTTTTCAAGGGAAATCTGCAAGTAATGGTAGGTAATCTGTATGATGCTCCTGAGTATAGCGCGAAACGTGATACCGCTTTCAGTTTGTTCTATATGGCAATCAACATCGGTGCCCTGTTCGCTCCGACTGCCGCTACTGCCATGACCAACTATGTGTTGGGCAAAGCAGGCTTCAGCTATGTGCCCCAGATACCTTCTTTGGCACACCAGTTCCTGGACGGTACGATAACGGCCGAAGGCGAGGCCACACTGACTGCCATGCAGACCGCACAGAATTTCACAGGAAGTATGGCCGATTTCTGTACTACCTATATTGATAAATTGTCAGAAGCCTATAACTATGGTTTTGGTGTGGCATGTATCTCATTGATTGCCTCTATGGCTATTTATGTTATTTTCCGTTCTACATTCAAACATGCCGATTACAACTCCAAGCAGGCTAAACCGGCCAATGTACACGAAGAAGAGCTGACTCCCGCACAGACCAAAGAACGCATCGTCGCTTTGTTGCTGGTATTCGCTGTGGTTATTTTCTTCTGGATGGCATTCCATCAGAACGGTCTTACCATGACCTTCTTCGCCCGTGACTACACGGCACATGAGGTAACCGGTCTGGATCGCCTTGGCTTCAGCGTATGGAATCTGGCTCTTCTTATTGTAACCGTTTATGCAGGTTCTCACTGTTCCAGTCCAAGACAGGCAAGGGCAAATTGATTTCAGGCGTTATTGTTACCTTGGCTCTTGTGGTTTTAGGAGTCAATTATGGTACTATGGACCTACATTGCCTATCCTTCCTCAGATTTTCCAACAGTTTAACCCCTTCTTCGTTGTCGCTCTGACTCCGGTATCACTGGCAGTATTCGGTTCATTGGCAAAGAAAGGAAAAGAACCATCAGCTCCGCGTAAAATCGGTATCGGTATGGTGATTGCCGCAGTAGGTTTCATGTTGCTGGCATTCGGCTCATTCGGTCTGCCTACTCCTGCTGAAGTAGAAGCCAATGGTATTGCCGAGAGCGCGTTGGTTTCACCCAACTGGCTGATCTCGACTTATCTGGTATTGACTTTTGCCGAATTGTTCCTGTCACCGATGGGTATCTCATTTGTTTCCAAGGTAGCTCCTCCCAAGTATAAAGGCGCTATGATGGGACTTTGGTTTGTGGCTACTGCTATTGGTAACTATCTGGTAGCTATCATCGGTTATTTGTGGGGTGATATGCAGTTGTGGATGGTATGGAGTGTATTGATTGTGTGCTGCTTGCTTTCCGCATTGTTCATCTTCTCTATCATGAAGAAACTGGAAAAGGTTGCGAAATAATTCCCGCCTATATTATATATGAAAAAGAAGCCCGCTTAACCAATCAGCGGGCTTCTCTTTTTTTATAAATTACAGAAGAAGGATACGAAAACAGGAACACTCATATCAATCAGTATTCCGTGGAATATGGCCAGGGGAATCATGTCTTTTCCCGAATAACGTGTGATGGATGGCAGCAATACATCCATCGAGTTCACTCCGGCAGCGAGATAGGAGCCAGCTGTCCGAAATATTTCCGTATGAGCGGAGCACCGAGCAATGCCATCATCTCCCGGAAAATATTGGCCAGTAACGCAATGGTTCCCAATTCGGTGGCCAGTTGTAATCCCGATAGACGGTTCTTTGAACTGTGTGATCAGAATGGAGGACAGTGAATAATAGGCAAAGCCGCTGCCCACCGCCATACAGTCGAATACACTCCATTGGCTTAATAGCAGACTGGCCAGTGCCGAGAAAAGCAAGGTTCCCGCAATGGTAGCCATCGGTACCAGGAGCATTTTCAGCCGTAAGCTTTTAATCAGTTCTTTCAATTTCTTATTGCTGCCTATGCTGATTCCTACTTGGAGCATCAGTGCATAAAGCACATACATGGAAACAGAGTGCATGTCATACTGGAAATTATTGACAGCTCCAATCATACATCCTGCACAAAAAAATGCGACAACAACCAAACTGCCTTTCATTGTTTGCCTCCTTTCTTAAAAAACAGATGAAATACCAGGAAAGAAGCTAGCATACTGCCCAAAATGCTTAATGTAGCCAATATAGCCGCCTGCCATCCGAATCTGCCTAAATTGTTAATGATTAAGCTGTTGGAGCCGATAGAGATTCCCAAAACAAACAACAGCAGGAAGATAGTGAGTGATGTACTCTTTTCTATTTTCTGTAAAAACTGCAAGTTGCGCAATACATATCCTATACCGATACCAACAAACATAATAGATATAATAGTAAACATAGCAATCAATTTTTATAGTAAAACATATACAACCCGACGGTTTCACCGAATGAGAACCATCATGCAATATATCTTTCATCGGGCACGTGTGTGGGTAGGATGAAAGTTGGGTAATAAATTACGTGTGAGTGGAAATCTAAACAAAGCCGCTGAACCAATGTACATGCACAATGAAGTGATTACACAGGGGGGTATTTCCCGATGTAAGGTGATGTATGCTGTATGTAGTCTGTAATTGGTTCATATCAATCGTTCATTTGCGGTGCAAAGATAAGTCTTTTGTGCATATTTTCAAAATAAATATTCATAAATCTTCTTCTGTTACCTCTATCCGAATACATCGTGTCTTTTAATATAGGATCATTTATTGGGAATTTATCTCCGAATTCTGGCGATAAAAAATATTCATTAATTGCAGGGGAGAAGAACTTTATCTTTTCTTGAGAATTATACTTTTTTATTGAATTGAATATGCTGTGTAATTGTTTG
>ENA-OPZC01000268-OPZC01000268.1-human-gut-metagenome-genome-assembly--contig:-NODE-268-length-9898-cov-1.159861_pt1 | contig 9898 bp, 9 predicted proteins | sample MGYA00242477_ERZ504491 | MGnify/ENA primary metagenome ERZ504491 (study PRJEB26092, sample SAMD00036249) | human gut metagenome | host: Homo sapiens | study: EMG produced TPA metagenomics assembly of the... | reverse complement strand
TGTTCAGTTAACCAATGGTGTACTTTTCTATTGGTATTTACAAATATATGGAACATAATTATGAGTAAACTGTACAAACCCGGCAGTTTGAAAGAACTGAGGGAGCTAGTGAACAATGAGACTGTTTGCCTCGGCGACATCGATACATCTCTAATAACGGATATGAGTTGGCTGTTCTGCGATTCAAAACGTACCGACTTCGACGGACTGGAAACGTGGGACACATCGCACGTCACTACGATGGAGCGAATGTTCCTCAGGGCGAAATATTTCAACCATCCCATAGGAAACTGGGACGTTTCGTCCGTAACGAACATGGAATGCATCTTTTGCGGCTGCAGCAATTTTAATCAGCCGTTAGAGGATTGGGACGTATCGTCCGTAACAAATATGGAGTCGATGTTCGGCTGCTGCAGCAGCTTTAATCAGCCGCTTAATGATTGGGACGTCTCAAAGGTCCAAAAAATTTCATGTATGTTCTGCGAAGCCGAGAAGTTTAACCAGCCGCTCGACAAATGGGATACATCGGAAGTCCGTGAAATGGCGTGGATGTTCGCCGGCTGCACCAAATTTAATCAGAATATCGGCATGTGGGATACATCGAACGTAATAAGGATGGAAGGGATGTTTGAGGGGGCGGTCTGTTTCAACCAGCCGCTGAATGATTGGGACGTCTCGAACGTGCGGTATATGTTACGCATGTTCGACGGTGCAAAAAGCTTCAATCAGCCGCTCGACCGCTGGAACGTGAGCCGCGTAGAAGATGCCGAACGTATGTTTAAAAACGCACGCAGTTTCAGCCAGTCGCTCGATATGTGGCTGATACCGCGGTTCTGCGACATAAGCAATATGTTCCTGTACGCTCCGAAATTCACCGACGTCAAGACGTTGACGCTTTGCTTCCACCTTGCTACCAAAAAGAACTGCCGCGCAAGGCTGAAAGAAAAACTGGACAAGCTCCACCCGGCGGAAGTATACACGGAACTCTCACGCTACGGCAGCGAACACACCGCGGAATATATGCGCGAACTTGAAGCGGCCCATCCGGAGCTGATAGGTTCCGTCCGCACCAATGTGGGAGACGTGAAGTGCAAGCCCCGCTCCAAACGCGAGCTGATAGAACTTCTGGACATGGGTGCAAAAATGCCGCTCGCCAATATCGACACATCTCTGATAACCGACATGGAAGGCCTCTTCCGAAAGTCTAAACGCAGTAACTTCGCCGGTATCGAGACATGGGATACATCAAATATAGTAACGATGAAGCACATGTTTGCCAGCGCAATCTACTTCAACCACGACATAAGCAGCTGGGATGTCTCTAACGTACGGGATATGTCCCACATGTTCGAAGGAGCACACAGATTTAATAAGCCACTTGAAGCCTGGGACGTGTCATCTGTTACGGATATGAGTTTCATGTTCAACGAAGCCGAACGCTTTAACCAGCCTTTACGGAAATGGAACGTGGTCAGCGTAACAGACATGAGCAACATGTTCTCCTGCGCAGAGCACTTCAACCAGCCGCTCGATGGCTGGAACGTTTCAAAAGTTCACAGTATGAAGTACATGTTCTACCGTGCCTTCTCCTTCAATCAGAATCTGAACTCGTGGAATGTCTCCAGCGTTACTGACATGTGCTACATGTTCGATATGGCAAAGAGCTTTAACCAGTCTGTCGGTGCATGGAACGTATCAGCCGTCACAAATATGAGAGAGATGTTCGTGCGCGCATCAGCATTTAACCAACCTCTGAACGATTGGAATGTCTCGAACGTACAAAACATGCGTGAAATGTTCTGCGAAGCGTCGAGCTTCAACCAGCCGCTGAACGATTGGAATGTCTCGAACGTACAGAATATGTACTGTATGTTCAACGAAGCGAAAAGCTTCAATCAGCCACTCGACCGCTGGGACATCTCCAATGTCAAGGATATGGCCTATATGTCTGCGAAGCGACCTCGTTCCGATATCCGATAACGGCGTGGTCACTGCACAACCAGTCTACGCAAGGTATGTTCCTCAGGCTGCCTGGTTACTGCGACATGGAGTCGCGCGTCATGTGTCTCACCCCTCATGACGATAAAGCACTGAAATACGACCTGGAAGATATGATACAACAATTCGGAGAAAAGGCGGTTCATGACGCACTGCGGCTTTACGGTGCCCAATACGGTATTAAAGAGGATTAGATGAAATCTAATCCGTCAACACTTTCCGACAAGGATTCCATGTAATCTAAAATCAATTCCTGACCTCATCATATCAAAACATTAATTTTACAATACGTTGATGTTGATAGATAGTTTTCTGACTTCGCATCACTCTAAAAGGGTGACGCGAAGTCAGAAAATTCAAACTTTTAATAGTTCTTGTTTTTGAGATAGATAACAGCGAGTAGTCCAAGTAATATCACATATAAATATTCAGCGGTCCAATATACAGAAAGAGATGTACTGAAATAGCTTATTGACCATAAATAAATCTGATAAGCTACAATAGTTACAGTCTGAAATATGAAAGTGATACGCGTAGCACCGGTTCCGGTTACAGCATTCATATATACATAACCAGGTAAGGCAAAAGCATAATTCAACAGGGCTACTATAAACGGTAAACGAGCCATCTGTATTAAGTTTCCATTTCCTGAATAAATATAAAAAAATATAATTGCTGAAAATAATACAAAGAACAATAAGGGGGAAACCTATAGCATATCCTAAACGAATAATTCTGTTACATAATGGGATAACCAGATGCTTTTGTCTTGCTCCCAACAGATTACTAACCAATGAACCGGTAGTTGCCGCCAATGAATTAACTATCACAAAAAACAGAGTAGATATACTACGTATGACATTCGTTGCCGCCAACTCAATCTCTCCCAAGTGTTCAATGGCTACGAAGAAAGCAAACCATGAAGCCACCCCTATAAACGGGGTGAACATACTCCAAATAGAAACTTGACAGACATGGCGCAATATATTTTTATCAAACTGCCAGTTCAGGCCATAAACCTTTCTGTCCATTTTTCGTAAAACATGGATAGACAATATTACCAATGAGCATAATTCTGCAAATGAAGATGCTATTGCAGCACCGGCTATTCCCATATCGAAATGAAATATAAGAAGCCAATTACAAGGTATATTTACCAATACGGCAGTAAAGGCAGCTGTGTTCAAAGGCTTTGTTAGTGTGATACCGACCAGGAAAGACCGTAACGCAAGAAATGGAAAAGAAAACATCAATCCCCAAATGCGCCAGTCCAAATAGTTAATAACCGCAGAATATACTTTCTTTGATGCAACCAGTTGGATTAGAATCATGGGTGAAAAAACTTTCGAAATAGTACACAACAAAACTGCCAAACCCACCATGAAAAGCAATCCCTGAAAGAAAGTCTTACCAGTTTCCTGATAATGTCGCTCACCATTACGCCGTGCAATTACCACTTGCAACCCCAAACTGAATCCGAAGCCGAGCATGTAAATGGTAAGATACCAGATTCCGGCAAGTGCAGATGCTCCTAAATTCTATTTCACCTACATGACCTAAGAAAATGGCATCAGTTATATTTATAAGTTGTTCGATAAGAATGCTCATCATAACCGGAAAGTTGATGAGCCATATATTTTTATACGTATAATTCATTGTTCAACATGATAAAATACTACAAGTCATGTCAACCGATGACACAACTTATTTATAATGTAATAATTTGATATAATGGCAAAATAGAGAGATACAGACTTATATCACAAACCTATATATTATTAATAGCCTGTATTGAGAATGCTATTATTATGCACAGCTATATGCACACTTGCCATTTCATAGTGTTGAACAATCTTTATTTTTAGCATCTATGTCACAAAGGTAATGAAAATAGAGACAGATTGATACTTTTTGTATTCTTATAATCTCCCATTATCATTCCATTCCCCATAGAGAAGCCCTTTTCGTGTATTCTCTATAAACTTATTCAAGCGGCTTTCAAAAAGTTTTGGCTGATTCCTCTTGATTTGAATGGTATCAATTCTTACCCGTTTATATAAATCCGGTAACTGACAGAAATTATTCCATACTACAGAATCGGATTGTAATCTTTGCAATATATCCTTATCTATGGTAAAACCTTGCGGTGACATGTCCGGCAGAACGGCTCTTCCAGCATCTTTCATCAGCCCTAACCGTTCCATTCTGCGACATCTTTCCTTGTTGAGCTCCGACCAATTACTTCGTGGCTTTCGTGGGCAAAGCTTCTGGCTGTTACGCCATCCGCCATTTTCTTTGTAGTGCTGTCTATCCAGCCGAAGCACAGCGCTTCTTCTACAGCATCAATGTACCAGAACGTATCATCATCACAGGCCTTCCACGCTTCACCACTACCCAGCATTCCGTTTCCTTTTTATGGTTCTGCATGAGCCATTCACGCAATTCGGCTCTTGATTTTGCATCCAGTAAATTATGTATTTCCATCTCTTGTTGTTTCAATTTGCACCTTACAAATTCATTATCTTTCAAGATTAATTATTATTTTCAAAATTCAAAAATAACGAAATATCTTCAATATTTTTGTACATTGTCTAACTGAATACCGAAAAGCAATGACAGAGGGATTCAAATTTTACAAGCCATGCCAATTATTACAAGATTACGTCAGATATTATTGGATATTTGAAAGTAATCAGCCGATAAAGACTTACACCTTCCCAATCGGTTGCCCCCAACTCATATTTCATAAGAAATCAGCTTTATATATTCCGGAATTAAACACAAAGCAGGATCGACTGACTATTAGTGGACAGGTGAATTTCTCATCCCATATCAGTGCAGAAGATAGTGTCGAAATGATTGTAGTTGTATTTCATCCTTATGCCATGAGTGCTTTTCTTAATATTCCCATTTCTGTATTCTACAATCAGGAAGTCTCCGGTTATGGACTGGAGAACAAGAAATTAAATTGTCTTGCGACGAGAATTTTTGATTGTGACGATAATGACCTCTGTATAAGTCTTATCGAACAATGGTTATTCTCACAACTAAGAACCAACTTTACCACAAAACGTGAAGTGGATATAAACCGGATTGCGGCAGTCGTTCATCAAATGTATTCTACTCCCAATACTCCAATCTCAGAACTGGCATCTATTGCCTGCCTGAGCAAGAAACAATTTGAACGCATATTTTTTACGACAGTCGGGATGAATCCGAAAGAATATGCACGAATCGTACGTTTTCAGAAGTCCCTTAAGCTTATGCAGAATCAGACTGAAAATATCAGTCAAACCCAGATAGCCTATCAATGCGGTTATTCAGACCAATCGCATTTCATAAGAGAATTCAGGGAATTAAGCAGATATACCCCCTTATCACTGATAAAAATATGCGAGCCATATTCCGATTTATTTACTACTCCAATATAATGTCTCTTTTATTCTATCCGTAATCAAAGGCCTGTTTTATTTTTGTGCTCTAATTTAAAGTACACACAAAAATGAGAGAAATAAACCCCGCCTTAACGACACGTGCATACGCATACAAAATGTGGATGCAGGCCCCTATGCCAATGGTCACATTTTTCAAGACACTTGATGTAACTAATCTTGTAAGAATCAGTAAAAAGAAAGGACTAAAACTGAACATGCTGATGTGCTGGTGCATTGGTAAAGCAGCTTCCGGCATCAAGGAATTCTATATGCTTCCAGTTGGCAAAAAGCTGATTCAATATGATACAATCGCTGTTAATACAATTGTAACAAACAAGAATGGAGAGGTAAGCTCATGCGACATACCTTTTTCTGAAGACCTGAATCAGTTTAATCACAACTACCTCCAGCTAACCAAACAAGTGGCCGAAACCTGTCAGAACCACGATTTAACGGAAAGCATGGTTATTGGTACTTCTGCGCTCGTGAACTACGAGATAGACGGTGCAGTTGGCATGTACAGCGGTATTTTCAATAATCCATTCCTGATATGGGGAAAATTCAAAAAACGTTTTTTCAGAAAACACCTGACCGTGTCATTTCAGTTTCATCATACACAAATGGACGGAGCTCATGCTGCCCAGTTCTTGGAAAAGCTTCAACATGAAATAAGCTCAACACACTTGTAACCACAAAAGTAGTCTGATAAATCAAAGAATCTGCTTGCACATGACGAAATTTGTCAGTTCCAACTGATTGGCTCTGCACTTTTGTGACTTAACTACTTTGTAGCCCTTTTGTTCAAAGAACGGTTTTGCAGTCAGACTGACCTCCGAGGTAATTTCATCAACTCCATACGCTTTGCCCATCTTTTCCACTTCCGAAAGCAACAGGGTAGCTACTCCCCTGCCCTGCATATCCTTGTGTACAAACATGGAATGTAAATACCCCTCTTTATTCATAGAAGAGAAACCAGCCATCTTACCTTGTTCATCAAAGGCCCCAATAAAATGATGTTGAGACAAAAGTTTTTTCCAGTGCAACAAGTCATCACCACAAGAAGCCCAGTCTGCTACCTCTTCTTTTGTATAGTCCCTCAAATTCACATTAAGCACAGTAGAGCGGAACAAATGCTGCATTTCCAGAATGTCTTTTTCTTTAAGCGGACGAATGTTATAGTTAGGCTTTAACCATTTAATGACTTTACACGGATTGCCCACAGCAACACAATGTGCCGGGATAGATTTTGTAACTACACTTCCCGCACCTATTACACTTCCCCGACCAATAGTCACTCCTGCAAGAACAATACTTCCACCACCAATCCACACTTCATCTTCTACCGTAATAGGCAAGGCTTTCGTTCTAAAAAACAATTCTCCAGAGTTTTCATTCCAGTCCTCTACAAAACGCTCTTCAAAACCCACAGGATGAGTGGCTGTATAAAACTGTACGTGAGGAGCTATCAAAACTTTACTACCAATGTAAATATAGTTCTCATCCATCAGCGTACAATTGTCATTGATGATTGTTTTTTCACCAATAAAAATATGTTTTCCACACTGACAAGTAAAATTTCGGCCAATACTGGAATGTTTTCCGACTTTGCCCAGCATGCGAACAAACAATGCAGTTCTTTCTTCTTCTGACAAGGTGATATTATCAAGCATTGATAAAAGTTCCCTTGTCTGTATAATCATATTCAAAACCTCAGAATCCAATCTATTACAATACTCACCAGACAAAAAACGTTGATAATTACTCGCTTCTTTCGTTATATCTCTCACCATAATAAATTCCTCCTCAGTTTCCTTCATAATTGTAAATCCAAGTTTTAAATACATACGAACAGCATAATTAGCCTTTTGAACGGAAAGAGAAACATGATGATAGCCTTTACTTTCCAGCAGTTTCATCATCTCCTTCATCAGCTGTCTGCCCATCCCTTTATTCCGATATTCTTATATAAAGAAATGGAAAGTGAAGGAGTTTCATCATCCACATGACCATAATCATTCATAATACGTGTCCACACTGCCCCAACCACCTTACCATCATACTCGACAACCAAGCAGCAATCATCTTGTTCCTTGCCAAAGTCCTGAATATATAGCTTCAGCTCAGGCAAATCCACCACATCCCTTGGCAGAGGTTCAACTCCTTCAGGAATAAAAATCGCTTCATAAAGAAAATCCCTCAACAAATGGATTTCCTCTGGATACAAAGGACGAATAATATAGTCTACCACACTATCCATAGTTTCAATGATTCATTTTTTCCCACTCTTCTTTTGTCAACAAAGTAAAATGTTCTGTCCGCACATCACCCAATGGAGAAGGTTTGCCCTCTTCCGTATGATGAAACTTGAAACCACATTTATCCATTACTCGGCGAGATTTGGTATTCCCGTCATAATAACCACACCACACTCGTTTTACTCCCAGTTCCTCAAAACAACGCCTCAACAGGCGATTGACGGCCTCCGGAATCAGCCCCTTTCCCCAATAAGGGACTCCAATCCAATAACCTATCTCTGCATCTCCTTCCTGCATGTCAGCGCTGTGTACGCTGTCTCCAAACATAATGCCCACACTGCCAACAGGTTCATCGGTTTCTTTCAACACTACCGCATAAGTTTCCGGTGCTGAAAGAATATCACGTATCACCTCTCGGCTGTTTTCTACAGACGTGTGCGGTGGCCAACCGGCAATCGGCCCTACAGCCGGGTTTTTGGCATATTTATAGAGTGGAAGGGCATCTTCCTCACGCCACGGTCTGAGTATCAGTCTTTCTGTTTCCATAATTATGTGCGGTATATTTTATTTTTTATACATTGCAAGATTAGCTATCATCTTTTTCAAATTAGCTTCATTTTCCTCATCCGAAATGGAAGGGTCTTTCATAAAACGACCACAAGGTAAATCCGGACATCCTCCACAGTTTTCCCGCTTTTGTTCCTTACAGCATTTCCAGATGGGACATACCGCATCGCCTGTATACTGAAGCCAGAACACCTTACCTTTTATCTTTCTGCATCCATTGCATTCCTTTGGGAATGACGCACAGTCCACACACCTAGCTCCACACGGAGAGGGATAAAAAATAATCATCTTTCCAATACCACCCCATTTACATTTCTCTCTATCCGGGTTTTCCGTATGAACAAAATACTCTAAAGCTCGGTACAGATAAAGCTGGCATCGGTCTATCGTACACCCACGCAAACGGCATTCCTCCTCATACAAATCCTCTGCTTTCTTTCCTTTCAGTGATGCGATAGAGGTATACCCCATGGCTATCAGGTCTTGTTCAGTCTGTGAACCTACGTTAGGGATTTTTCGTAAAGATGATTTTTCTTGATTGTCAGTCATATCTTATTTTTTAAAGTTCTTATATACAAACATCGGTGAACACAAAGTACTCAATAGCACCAATATCCACAGATTTCCGGTCATAGGATTATATGCTTGACATAATTCTTTCCAAGAAGAACCGGATGACAATCCCAGTCCAAATTCAAAACAAACCGTAAGACACATCCATAATCCTCCTACAAGAATACAATCTTTTTCGTCAAGTCTTTAATAGGTGGTAAAAGCAAAAATGTTACCACATAAATTAATCCTGCAAGTAATACACCGCTTAATGCCAAAGCTGTGCTTTCAGACAAGAAACGATGCCATACATATTCACGAAGTCCTCCATTTAAAATAGCCAGTGGGATAAAACAGTACCATACTCCTATTACTTTACTCCATTTCATCATTTTTCTTTCTCAGCGATTCGACTACTTTCATTGCATTTCTCCTGGCTGCTACGATACTTGGCGTCATTTCGTATTCCAGCATATCAAGACAGGCCGCCAGTTCATTTGCCAGCTCCGGAACAAACCGGCACATCTTTGCAGCCAGTTTTATCATCATCGAGCGGCTGCTGTCCGATTCCTTTTTGTCGACAGCATGGGCAAGACAAAAATCAAACAAGCCTGTCCTGAAGTTCTGCTTCGTAGACAACTCTATCAAAATAGATAGAACAAGTCCCCGACGTATATGCAAACAAGGCTTCATTGCCCAGTCTGCAATCTTATCATAAAAAGGAGAGACATAAAGTCTTTTGTCTTCTGCTGATAAATAATACAGTATCCATGCCGCATTGTATGCCGACTGTGCATCTTCCGCATAAAGCATAAGGTCACACATCTTACCGATGCCAGCCTCATCATGATGCAACTCGCGAGACAAAGCCATTACCTGCCATTTGGACAGCTATCCTGCAAATGTTCCATTTCGTTTTACTATGTTTCTACACTATAACGGCAAATCTAAAGAATAAGAAATAGAATAACAAATGAAAAATGAATTCTTTTAATGATGAGTCCTATCCATATTTTTATATTTTTGTATTTTATCAAGCTAACTTTTAAACATCGAAGTGATTTAAACTTATGTATATCAATTAAAATATTG
>ENA-OPZC01000264-OPZC01000264.1-human-gut-metagenome-genome-assembly--contig:-NODE-264-length-10121-cov-1.597659_pt1 | contig 10121 bp, 10 predicted proteins | sample MGYA00242477_ERZ504491 | MGnify/ENA primary metagenome ERZ504491 (study PRJEB26092, sample SAMD00036249) | human gut metagenome | host: Homo sapiens | study: EMG produced TPA metagenomics assembly of... | reverse complement strand
CCCCTCGGGAGAGCCCACAACTACGAAAGCGGAGCGTGTAGTTATAGTGGGCTATAACCGGAAGCCGTTCTTCTTCTCCGGTGATTGGCTGCGCACCCCTTTGGCGGATTGGACTTGCCTTTTTCTTTCAACCTGTTTCTGTAAGTATTCGTTCAAGTCCTTGCATCCGCTGTAAATCTGTGAAGCGTCACGGATGTATCGGTCTCTGCCGTATTCCTTGCGGATTTGCCGGAGTGCTTCCACGCCTGCATGGTCGTTGTCAAAAAAACAGTGGATGCGTTCGTAATTGCCCAACGGATAGAGAGCCTTGTTTACATTCGATACGGAGTTCAATACGATGTAGTCCTGTCCGTCCAGCTCCGGATAATTCGGGCAGCTTTTCTGTCTCAATGTTAGAAAGGAAAGGTAGTCCATAAATCCCTCGAACACATAACAAGTGTTCCTCGCTTTCCCCGATTGTCTGATGTGGGAGATTTCCTTTGGGGCGATGCAGCCCTTGAAATAGCGGTTGCGAACCTCAAACCCACCAGAACCATTGGGAAAGGCGATGGCAAAGTACCGCTTGCCGTTGTGAGTGAAACGTGCTTCACTACATTCTCTTTTCGCCAGTTCTATGTTAATTCCTCTACCTTGTAAGTAGGCAAGCAGGGTAGGAGATGACAGCGGAACAATCTCCAACTGTTGGAAGCTCGGCTCGGAAGAGTTTTGCTTTCCAAAAGAGAAAGATACCGGGCGCACGTGCGGTGTCTGCTCTGCTATCCGTTTCAAGATGTAAGGTACATGGTCGGTAGCGTACAGATGTGCAGCCAGTGCAATGATGTTTCCGCCCTTTCCCAAACCGAAGTCATACCATTGTTCACGTTCGGTATTCACTTTGAACGATGCTTCACTCTCTTCCCGAAACGGAGATTTGTACCAAAGGTTGATACCTTGTTGTTTTACTGGTGAATAACCCAAGCTGTGCAGGTAGTCGGCTATTCGTATGCTCTTAGCTTCTTCTATTGTCATTTTCTTACGGATTTGTTGGTGAATGAAAAAATGATGATTTGATGAATTTGGAATTTAACACACTGTTAAACAGCGTTATATCGGCTCATCTTTTTCTCATCAGATTGCTTGCTAAAAGAGAAATGATGTTTTCTTTTTTCATCAGCAATCGTTGTTGATGAGTGTTTGATGAATACATATCTATCTGTAAGGCAGTATATTACTTCCCTTATTCATCATTTCATCAAAATAATTAGATAGCGGTCAGTTGTTCTTTCGTTACCGTATAAAACCGACCAGTTTTCCTTTTCGGCTCATAGTGACACTCACGATGGGGTGCGAACTCATAAGCGGTGTAGGATAGCGAATTGTGTGCGGAAGTAAGTTTCCATACTTCCTGCACAACTTTCCTCACTTGATACTTTTCAACCTTGACCTGTGAATAGAGTAGCAAGGTTACAAGGTCGTTCAGGCAGAATGATACGCTTTCCACGTTCATGTTCGACATGATGTCAAGCAACAACTCGGTCATTTCTATTTCCAGTCGGTTGCGGTTGCTTCGGATTATTTTCTGCAAGGCTGCGGTATGTGTCAGTCTTGGGTTGAACCACATACGGCTTTCCTGTGTTGTGGATAGTTCCCTTTGGGTCAGGAAATAAAGAAATGCGGGTATTTCCGCTTTTAGCTTTTGCAGAAAGTTGGTATCATCACTCTGCAACGGCATTATCTTCCGCACCCAGTAGCGTGTTTCTCCTGCGTCTATGAGTATGGGCAGATATTCGTTGTTGGAGCATAGCACGAACTTGGCGAAGAAAGCAATCTCCGTTCGGTCTTTGCCTTTGGCTTCCACCTTGTAGGTGAAAGTGGTGCTCAGGTTTTTCAACCGTTCGCTGTCTTCCCTGCGGTTGAGCAAAACTTCGTCCACAACGATTAGCAGCTTTCCTGCCCAGTCGGAATTGAACTGGCTGCGGAAATCCTCGTTGGTGTTGAAAGTCACATTATTCTCAAACACGGCTTTCAGAAAGTTCAAGAACGTGCTTTTGCCAGTGTTGCGTTCCTCTGAAACAAGTAGGACAATGGGTAGCTTCTGTGTCGGCTGTAGATACAGCAGTTGCATATAGTCCATACCCAGCTCGTATTGTTCCCCGAAGATGTGCCGTATCAAGGATTGGATGTGGGAGAAGTCCCCCTGTTGCGGTTTATGCTCTATCGGCTCGTAAAGGTTCAGAAACCCCTCAATCTCCTTTTGGTAGTTCAGATGATTGGGAACAGTGCAAAAGCCGTCATACTTGGGGACGGTGGCAAGATAATTCTTTCCATAGTCCTGCCGTAATGTGCTGTTGTTCCATACGACACGTTTCTTTTCATAACCGCCATTGGCGCATGGCTGATTGACCACCTTGTACAAAGTTGTTCCTACGCGCATATATTCTTCCTCCTTCATAGGCTTAGATTAAAGGGTTGTGTTCACCTAAAATTCTCTGAATGTCGGATTGGCGGTATCTGACCTTGTTGCCAACCTTTACAGGCTTCAGATAGTTTTTCTTAGACCAGTGCCAGAGTGTGGTATCACAAACACCGCACATCTTTTTCACCTCCTCTTTGGTGAAGTACTTCTCCTTTCTTGCCTCCGCAATGGCGGTAGAAAGTTCATGTTTCGCACGGCTGATTAACTGGTTGGAGAATAATAGCAAATCTTCTCCTGTAACTTCCAACTTGATGTTGCCGTTCCCGTTTTGGATAATTGCCAATATGTCTGTCATAGGCTTCTTGAAACTGCCGGTTGTAAGACTTCCCGTTTCGGCAGTATTATAAACGAAAAGCCACTACCCCGATTAGGATAGTGGCGCAAATATATAATGAAAATCAACCGTAAAACAATGATATTCAATTCGTTAAATTCGTAAAAACGAAAAGCGAATTAAACGAACTTCAATTGGATAGATAGGCTTTCAATTCCTCGATGGCTTCATGGTCTTCACCAATGTCTTTTACCAGTTTCTTGCTGTTTTCAAACGGAGAAGTGAGATTTCTGTATGCTTTCTGGACGCCTCTTTCGTGGACGATTTCTTGTTCCTTGAACTGCTTGTACAGTGCGTTTCTGAAAGTCTTGATGGGACACTTCCGCATGAATCGGTATTCCACCAGTGCGATAAACAGTCGTGCTATATCTGTTTCCGTAGCATGGGTTTTCAATCGTGTGCCAATTCTTTCAATCAGTATGTCATGCCTTTCTATCAGAAGTTCTGGCAACGTGCGTGTGTCGGCTTTGCGTCCTGCGGTCTTTGGCTGTTCTTCCTGCAACATATCTGTTTCTTCCTCGTCCATGTCTTCATCTTCTTCTATTGCCCATTCCACAAGAGAGTTTTCCTCAATGGCTTTCTGTTGCTTCCTGAATACTTGCCAGTCCTCTTTGGTTCTCATGCCATTGGCGATGCTTTTTCTGATAATGAATTTGACCATGCCGGAAACAAGCCATTTGTATAAGGTGGGAATATCCTTTTTTTTGGTCAGTTCCTCACCCTGTTCCACCATGCACTCATAGCTTCGTCCGTAATAGAGCCATGCAAGCATGGCAGGAACAATGCTTCTCTTGTTCGGGGTATGAAACTCATTCACTATTTTCTCGGCAAGGTCTGATTGTAAAAGAACATTTTCCAGTTCCTCGAAATCAGGGTTTCTATCATCGCCTATTCTCTTGCGTGCTGCTTCTTTATATTTCGGAACAAGCCTTACAGCCGTATTGAAAATATTGAAGAACCCTTTGAACTTCTTGTCGTTCATTTCTTCTACGAAATCAGCATATTCATCCGGATGGCTGTCGAGCCATTCCTTTATCAGTCTTTTGAAATTGTCATATTCTTGTTGTCCCATACAAGTATCAGTCTAATAGTTTTACAAGGTCTTTCTTCATTTCTTCGTCAATATCCCTGTATCGTCTGAAAGCCTTGCTTCCCTCCTTGTGTCCCGACAGTGCGGAAACAAGGTTCGGGTCTTTCACTTTTTTATAGATATTGCCGATAAAAGTACGTCTTGCCAAGTGGCTGCTTGCCACTTCATAAATCGGTCGTTTGATTTCGTTGTGCGTCAACGGATCTAAGATTGTTACGATGCGGTCAACTCCAGCCAACTTGAATATCTTTTTTATGGCGTCATTGTACTTTTGTTCGGATATGAACGGCAACAGTTTCCCCTCATATTCTTTGTAGCGTTCAAGGATTTCTTTCGCTTTGTCGTTAAGTGGAACACGTACCGTAACTGGATTCCCCTCTTTGGTTTTCTTGGGAATATATTCTATGGCTTCATTGACTACATTTAGTTTGGTCATTCGGTACAGGTCGCTCACCCGACATCCTATCAGTGTCTGAAATATGAATATATCTCTCTGTATTGCCAGCTGTGGGGTAGCTGAAAGGTCGGCATTGAAAATTCTATCTCTCTCTTCAAGTGTTATATAATAAGGTGTACCGTATGTACATTCTTCTATCGGGAATTTGTCGAAAGGTCTGTTTGTGGTACGCTTGTTATCGAAGCACCACAAGAAGAATGTGCGTATTCTTGAAAAACAGTCTATCAGCGTGTTCTTGCTTCTGGGCTGTGGTGTCCTCTTTTCGGGAATGGCTTCATAAATGCTCGGGTAAAGTTCATAGTACTGGTATTCGTTCTGAAAGAAATCCCACATATCCCGAAGCGTGTCAGGTGTTACCAAATCCACGTCAAGGATAAAGCCCTTTTGTCCTCTCTTCGTTGCCCTTACATATAGTTCATAACGTGCTAACGCACGTTGTACTACTCGAAAGTTCTTGATGCGAACTTCTGATAATTTATGCTTGACAAGAAATTCAGCAAACAAATCCAGCAAGGTGGGTTTGGTTTCCGCTGCAATCTCTTCTTCTGTTTTATATCTGTTTGGATGATGATATTTGTCTATGAGTGTGCTTAGCCATTCGCTGTCAGCTTCCGGTGTGTACTCTTGACTTATCAGGTTGATGATGTTCTGTACTTCGTTGTTCAGTGCCAGTTTCTTTTCTTCATGAACAAGGGCTACTCTGTCTTTATAACCTTGCTTCTCGCTACTCCAGTGATTTGGGTTAATTGTCAGCTCACTGGCAGCTTTAATGTCCTTTTTACCATCTCTTAATCGGAAATAGATTGTAGCTACACTATTGGTGTCGTTTTTACTTGCGGATTTTCGGATAAAGGCTGTTGCTTTCATAATCGGGATTTTTAGTAACGGTACAAATATATAAATTGTTCCCAAATTGTTCCCAATCATCCCGAATTTATTTCAATCCGATTAAATAGAATTAACTAAGTGCGTGTTTATAACATATTGAATATTAGTGTATAATGCTTTATTTTTCTTTGATTTTCTATTTAATAGGATTGTTCCCAATTTATATATTTCAAATGCGGGTCTGGGTACCAATAAACCCTGATAATCGAATGATTATCAGGGTTTTTCCTTTCTGTAAGGCGTACTAAATGTGTACTGAGCGACAAAAACAAGAATAAAGTGTACTTTTGTGGTTTTCATTCTTTCATCTTTATGATTTCTTAACTCTTATGCATTCTTTTCTGTCTTATTATTGCTGATGTTTTCTCGGAAAATGCGATTTCCACCTTATATTTGTATCTGAGAACAAAATTATATAAGGTACAGTTATGGAAAATCATATAGAAGCCAATTTCAGAGCGATACAGAAGATATTAGATAGTTGCGTAGCGCATGACTATAAAACTAAAGTTGATGCACTATTTTTAAAGCGTGAATATCTGACAAAGGCTCAGCTAAAGGATTATTTGCGGCAGGAAATTTTCCGTGTTACCGAAAATATAGTAGCCATTCAGCAAAAATACCGTGTCGTGCGTGATATTGTGCAGGATATGGATGTTCCTGATTTTTGTGGGAAAGCGGTTATTTTGAGGACTTTAACTCTAATGAGAGGAAAAAGTACATCGCTTTCCGCTGTTCTGATTTTGATATGGACGCATATTTGCATGAACCGTCTTGCTATAATGAAAGACTTCCCTATTTTTCCATCATTGTTAGCCTTGTGGTACTTTCCAAGTATTTGTACTTTCTGCAAGAACAGGAAAGCAAATACTATACAGATTCTATTGCCCCCCAAGAACAAGCCTTGCCAAAAGAAAAAGATGAAAGTGTAGAAACCACTCCAACCAAGATTGTGGGTAAAAGCAATCCTTTTAAATCCACTTTGAAAGCCAATGAAATCAAACTTCTGACTGAATGTGTGAACGAAGCAAATATGTTTACTACTACTGTCAGCACCAAAATACTTACCGATTTTTTCAATTGTAAGTTGGACGGTGTATTGAAAGTTAATAATACCCGTCTGTTAGCTTACCTAATGATGCAACTCAGCTGTTATAACTACATCGTTTATGAGTGGCAGTCAGTTATAGCAAACAACAAGTTGATATTGAAGAAGATAAAAGGAGAACCGCTTACACGTACTGACTTGTCGAGTGCGACAGACCAGGCGAAGAACATCTATCCGAAAGGATATGAAATCATAGACAAATACATCAAACAACTGCAAAAAGGTTGAGCATAGATTGAACGCTCAAACAAAGGTCAATTAGACTTCATTTTCAACCTCTTAACTTTGCCCCCGTTAACACAAAAGACGAGGGTGCGCACCTTCATATTGTTTTACCTAAAATCCCAAACGATATGGAAAAAGACTTGGAGTTAAGAGTTTCCGAACTCGAAAAGATGTTGTTCCTTTCAAAGAACGTGCTTAGCTCGATGAAGCGAGCAGGTTCTTGAACCTTTCTAAAAGTTACCTGTACAAGCTGACTTCAGGTAACTTGATACCCCATTACAAGCCGCAGGGCAAAATGCTTTATTTTGAAAAAGCTGAGCTGGAAGCATGGTTGCGTCAGAACCCGGTGAAGACGCAGGCGCAGATAGAGCAGGAAGCGCAAAAGTATATCCTTAACCGTCCTCTTAAAAAATAATGGCTATGGAAAACAAGACGAAAGAGGAAATCGGACAAGGCACAGCCATGAAGAAAGAAGATTTTGCAGCCCTCTGGAAAACCATCCGTCTAAAAGTGACGGACACTTATGAAGTACCGCCCGAAATTCTTTGGGTGAACGGCTCTACTATCGGCACGTTGGGCAATTTCAGCGCATCCACAGGCAAAGCCAAGAGCAAAAAGACATTCAACATTTCCGCCATTGTTGCGGCTGCATTGAAGAATGACGAGGTTCTGAAGTATTCGGCATATTTGCCACCGAACAAGCGCAAAATTCTCTATGTTGATACCGAGCAGAGCAAGTACCATTGCCATAAGGTCATGGAACGTATTTTGCGCCTTGCTGGACTGCCGACCGATAAGGATGTGGACGATTTTGTTTTCATTGTGTTAAGGGAGCAGACCCCCGACAAACGAAAGCAGATAATTGGCTATATGTTAGAGAATATGCCCGATGTGGGGCTGCTCATCATTGACGGAATCCGTGATTTGATGTACGACATCAATAGTCCGAGCGAATCGACTGACCTAATCAACCTTTTGATGCGCTGGTCAAGTGGGTATAATCTGCATATTCACACCGTACTGCATTTGAACAAGGGGGATGATAACACAAGAGGACATATCGGTACAGAGCTGAACAACAAAGCTGAAACCGTCCTGCAAATAACGAAAAGCACGCAGGATGGCAATATAAGTGAAGTAAAGGCGATGCACATCCGTGACCGGGAGTTTGATCCGTTCGCATTTCGCATCAATGACAACGCTTTGCCTGAAGTCATGGACGGTTATGTATTCCAGCAAACCAAGCAGGACAGGAGCTTTCCGCTTACAGAGCTGACGGAACAGCAGCACCGGGAAGCATTGGAGAACGGTTTCGGCAAGCAGGTTGTACAAGGCTATTCCAATGTGATAGCGGCATTAAAACAAGGTTACGCAAGTATCGGCTACGAGCGTGGACGCAATGTTCTTGTGTCACTTAACAAGTTCCTTGTGAACAAGCGCATGATTGTAAAAGAGGGCAAGGGCTATCGCTACAATTCCGATTTTCATTATTAAAAGTCGGTTTGGTTTAGTCCGGGTGTATATATAAGTGGAACGGACTGTCTGTCTCCCGGTATCAACAGCAGGCAGGTTTAGTATGGTACGGGTATATATATGACGGACTAAACAGGACTGGCGCACTTTTCAACTATTTTTTAATCCCCAAAAAGAAAATGTTATGAACATCGAAGATGTGAAACAAATACCCATTGCAGACTATCTGCATAGTTTAGGTTATTCGCCCGTCAAGCAGCAGGGTAACGGCTTATGGTATAAATCACCACTGAGAGAGGAACACGAAGCGTCCTTTAAGGTGAATACAGACCGCAACCTTTGGTATGACTTTGGCGCAGGGAAAGGCGGCAACATCATCGCCCTGGCAAAGGAACTTTACTTTTCCGACAGTCTGCCCTACCTTTTAAAGAGGATAGAAGAGCAGACCCCGAATGTTCGCCCGATCAGTTTTTCTTTTTCCCAGTGTAGGACAGAACCAAGTTTCCAACATTTGGAAGTTAGGGACTTAACTCATCCGGCATTGCTCCGTTATTTGCAGGGACGGGGTATCAATATTGAGCTGGCAAAAAGAGAATGTAAGGAACTTCATTTTACCAATAACGGGAAGCCGTTCTTTGCTATCGGGTTCCCGAACATGGCAGGAGGTTACGAGGTTCGCAATTCCTTTTTCAAAGGCTGCATTGCCCCGAAAGACATCACCCATATACGGCAGCAGGGAGAGCCGAGGGGGAAATGCTTGGTATTTGAGGGTTTTATGGATTATCTTTCTTTCCTTACGCTCCGGATGAAGAACTGTCCGACCATGCCCGACCTTGACAGGCAGGACTATGTTATTCTTAACTCGACTGTCAATGTGCCGAAAGCCATTGACGTGCTATACCCGTATGAACGCATCCACTGTATGCTTGACAATGATGAGACAGGGTATAAGGCAACACGGGCTATCGAATTGGAATACTCCTACCATGTGCGTGACTTCTCGCAGAATTACAGAGGGTATTCGGACTTGAACGATTACCTGTGCGGCAGGAAGCAGGAACAGAAAAACGCAGCCAGCCAAGTACAGGAAATAAAGCAGAAAACCGAACAACGTGCCGCCCCAAGACAAAAGAAGGGCAGGGGCATTTAATCCAGCAGGATTGCCAGCGGCTGGCGGTTTCATAGGGAGAGCAAGGTTATGTTTCGGTAGACCGAAACCACCTTGCTTTGCTCACCGCAAAGGAAACCGCTCCCGTTGGTCGCAATTTCTAAGATACCATCAAAAAGTAAAAAGACATGAAAAGGATACAGGATAAGCCGGGCGGTCGTCCGGCAAAGAAACGGACGGAAAAGCAGAAAAAGGTAGTCAGTACGAAGCTGACCGAGTTGCAGTATTACGCCATCAGGAAGCGAGCCGGGGAAGCCGGGGTGCGCATCAGTGAATATGTCCGACAAGCAGTTATTTCGGCAGAGGTTATACCCCGGCTGAACAGGCAGGATGCAGATGCTATCCGCAAACTGGTAGGAGAAGCCAACAATATCAACCAGCTGGCGCATCGGGCAAATGCCGGAGGTTTCGCATTGGTGGCGGTGGAACTGGTGAAGCTCAAAAATAGGATTGTTGAAATCATAAATCATTTGTCGGATGATTGGAAAAATAAAAAAAGGAAGCGGTTTTAAGGGCTGTGTGAACTATGTGCTTGGCAAGGAGCAGGCGGTTTTGCTTCATGCGGATGGGGTTCTGACCGAGAGCCGGAGCGATATAATCCGCAGCTTCTGTATGCAGACTGGGATGAATCCCGACTTAAAGAAGCCTGTCGGACACATTGCGTTAAGTTATTCGGCAGTGGACGCACCCAAATTGACAGACGAGAAGATGGTACAGCTTGCACAGGAGTATATGCGTGAAATGAAAATCACCGATACGCAGTACATCATCGTGCGCCATCGAGACCGGGAGCATCCACACGTGCATATCGTGTTCAACCGTATAGACAACAACGGCAAGACTATTTCGGACAAGAACGATATGTACCGTAACGAGCAGGTATGCAAGAAGCTGAAAGCCAAACATGAGCTTTATTTTGCCAA
>ENA-OPZC01000261-OPZC01000261.1-human-gut-metagenome-genome-assembly--contig:-NODE-261-length-10147-cov-1.236028_pt1 | contig 10147 bp, 10 predicted proteins | sample MGYA00242477_ERZ504491 | MGnify/ENA primary metagenome ERZ504491 (study PRJEB26092, sample SAMD00036249) | human gut metagenome | host: Homo sapiens | study: EMG produced TPA metagenomics assembly of... | reverse complement strand
CAAAAAAAGCTCTTGTTCTTTTTTGAAAAGCTCTTGATCTTTTTTAAAAGTGTCCTTATCTTTTGGAAGAGAATAATTTCACAGATGTCTACCGAGATTTTGTTGACAACTTCTATTGTTATTACTCGCTTCTTTTAGCTACAAAATTAATGAACATCGAGCCTTTTGAAGTTATGAAAAGTAACGCAATACATTGAAAGAAAAATCATTTACCATTTTCTGACTATCCGCATTTGCAAAACAACGGGTAAGTAACGGAATTCGCAGAAAAATATGCTCCATAATACTCGATTTACCTACCGCCAGCCAAGATAAAAGTCCATAACTATTTGATTATTAATCATTTTTCTACTTTTACAAACAGTAGGAAACACTTTGTTTCCATTAGATAAACTGTATCATTCTGTTTCTTCCTTTTTGATTATTGTCTTCTTTTTCTTCATTCTGCCACTCTTGCGCAAAGCTTCCGCTATAATCCATTGAAGCTGTCCATTCGTGGAACGGAATTCATCCGCCGCCCATTTCTCGATAGCTTCCATGATTTCCGCGTCCACTCTGAGCACAAAGCTTTTTATCGTTTCTTTCTTTGCCATCTCCTACACTAATGATTCAACGTTCCGGAATTAATTACCGGCTGTGCCGGCTCGTCCGCACAAAGTACCACCAACAAATTACTGACCATAGCGGCTTTTTTTTCTTCATCCAGTTCTACAATTCCATCCTCGGCTAATTTATCCAAAGCCATTTTAACCATAGAAACAGCCCCCTCCACTATTTTTTCGCGCGCGGTAATAATAGCACTTGCCTGCTGACGACGAAGCATCACCGCTGCAATCTCCGGAGCATAAGCCAAATAATTGATTCTGGCCTCTACTATTTCCATACCTGCCATAGCCAGACGCTCATTAAGCTGACGTTCCAGCTGGTCATTAATCTCCTCACCTCCGCCACGCAAGGTCAGCTCATTCGTATCATGCTCATTGTCATCGTAAGCATACTGTCCGGCCACCTGGCGGAGGGCCGCATCACTCTGCACACGTACAAAATCCTCAAAGGCATTCATACGCCCTGCCACGCTGACACTTGCCGTCCCTGTCCCTTTACTGTCCGCCATCGTCTGCGCGTCAATCTCAAACATCGCCTTATAAGTATCTTTCAATTTCCAGACCAAAACCAGCCCTATCAGAATAGGATTGCCAATCTTATCATTCACCTTTATCGGCTCCACATCCAGATTACGGGCGCGAAGAGACAACTTCTTCTTGTTCATGAAAGGGTTTACCCAAAAGAAGCCTGTGTTTTTAAAAGTGCCTTTATATTCACCGAAAAACACCATCACACGTGCCTCATTAGGTTCTTGAGAAAAATATCCCGGAAGCATCAGCACAAACAACAATACCAGCATAAACAAAACAGGAATAGATAACCAAGGTAGTTGCCCAAAAATCAAAAAGTTCAGGAATACTAGTGCAGGCAACATAACAAGTTAAAAACAAAGCCATAAACCCATTAATTACCAGCTCATTGTAAGACATTTCTTTTGTTTCCATAATGATTTATTTTTGATATTATTATGATATCACAAATCAAACAATACTTCTTGAGATAAACAAACTGATTTATATGTTATACGACAGAAGCAAACAAAATATTCACCAAAATGCAATAAGAAACTCCTACTTTTTTTGACCTAAATCAATAAAATTGAGATATCGATTAAAAATATGCTGTAAAACATATATTATAACGAACAAACTCCTTATCTTTGTGTTGTAAAACATAAAAAGATATTTTTTAGTAGCTACTAAGGTAAAAAGAAAGATTGTTTAAAGAAGGCCAACCGGGAGGTGCGCCTGCTATTTATGAGTGTTTTTAGGTATTAATTAAAAAAAGAAAGGATAACATTATGAAAAAGGTAAAAAACATTTTTCACAAAATTGCTAACGCTGATCCTATGATTTGGGGTTACGTTATGTTGAACGAAACAAAGTAAATTAGAACCAATACAGGGCAACCCCCTGTAGGACTATAAAAAAGGACGGTTATTTAACCGTCTTTTTTATGCCCTTTTACGGGATTTCCACTATCTTTGTCCATTCATTTTCAAACGTATGGACAAAATGCAAGTAGACACCCATAATAAAGAGTTTCAAGATGCCTTGAACCTTATCCAATATACACGTCAGTCAGTATTCCTCACTGGAAAGGCGGGTACAGGTAAATCTACTTTTCTAAAATATGTTTGCGAAGTAACCAAAAAGAAACATATAGTACTGGCTCCCACAGGTATTGCAGCTATCAATGCCGGCGGAAGCACACTGCATAGTTTTTTTAAATTACCATTCTATCCACTTTTACCGGATGATCCTAAATTCAGTTTGAAAGATGGAAAGTTACATAGCTTTCTAAAATATACTTCCGCTCATCGAAAACTGATAAAAGAAGTAGAATTAGTGATCATCGATGAAATTTCCATGGTTCGGGCAGACATTATTGACTTTATAGACAAAATATTGCGGGTATATTCACAAAATATGCGTGAACCATTCGGAGGCAAGCAAATATTGCTGGTAGGAGATGTTTTTCAACTTGAACCAGTCATTAAAAATGACGAACGTGAGATAATCAACCGCTTCTATCCCACCCCTTATTTCTTTTCGGCACGGGTCTTTCAGGAAATGGAGCTGGTATCCATAGAACTGACAAAAGTATACCGCCAGTCGGACAAAATTTTTGTTAACGTATTGGATCATATCCGGACCAATACTGCCGGAGCAGCCGACTTGCAACTACTGAACACCCGTTACAACACTCACATAGAAGAAAATGAAAGTGATATGTATATCACACTTGCTACCCGGAGAGACACCGTAGACTTTATCAATGAAAAGAAATTATCTGAACTACCTGGAGAATCAACGATTCTGACCGGTGAGATACACGGAGAATTTCCAGAAAGCAGCCTCCCCACCCAAATGGAACTGGAAGTAAAACCAGGAGCACAAATTATTTTTATAAAAAACGATTACGACCACCGTTGGGTGAACGGTACGATTGGCACCATTTCAGGTATAGACGAAGAGGATACATTATATGTTATCACAGAAGACGGACAGGAATTTGACGTTAAAAAAGACAGTTGGCGCAATATACGGTATAAATATAATGAACTAGAAAAAAAAAATAGAAGAAGAAGAATTAGGAGTATTTATACAATATCCTATCCGTTTGGCATGGGCCATCACGATACACAAAAGCCAAGGATTGACTTTCAGCAGGGTCGTTATTGATTTTACAGGAGGGGTGTTTGCCGGTGGACAAGCCTACGTAGCATTGAGCCGCTGTACTTCACTAGACGGCATCCAACTAAAAAAGCAAATTACACGTGGAGATATCTTTGTCCGCCCGGAAATAGTAAAGTTCTCGCAACGATTCAATAACCGCCAGTCCATTGAAAAAGCATTGAAGCAGGCACAAGCTGATGTACAATATGTAGAAGCGGTACAACACTTCGACAAAGGTGATTTTGAAAGATTTCTAGAACAATTCTTTCTTGCCATCCATTCACGTTATGATATCGAAAAGCCTTTGATCAAAAGATTTATACGTAAGAAGCTGGGAATCATCAACAATTTGAAAGTCGAAAACAAACGGCTAAAAGACCAATTCCATGTACAACGCAAAAATCTTGAAAAATATGCCCGCGAATATTATTTAATGGGAAATGAATGTATCATCCAGGCACATGATTCACGTGCTGCTATTGCCAATTATGACAAAGCGATTGAATTGAATCCTTCTTATACGGACGCTTGGATACGTAAAGGTATCACATTACATAATGACAAGGAATACTACGAAGCCGAAGTTTGTCTGAATGAAGCGGTACGCCTTAGTCCCGCTTTATTCAAAGCTATTTACAATCGAGGAAAAAACAGACTGGCATTAGATAATATAGAAGGAGCTTTGGGAGATTTTGACCGGGCTGTTTCTTTAAAGCCGGAACATCCGAAGGCCCATGAATATTTCGGAGACGCATTGATGAGAGTCGGAAAAGAAGAGGAAGCCGCCCTACAATGGGCTATTGCGGAACGCTTGCGTGAAAAAAAATCTAAAAATTAAAATAACATGCTTTTAAGACTTTATAATAAGAATAATAATCCCAAAGATCTGGAAGAAGTAATCCGGATATTGGAAGAGGGAGGGTTAATTATTTACCCTACCGATACGATGTATGCCATAGGATGTCATGGTCTGAAAGAACGTGCAATAGAACGTATCTGCAAACTGAAAAACATTGATCCACGTAAAAACAATTTATCCATTATCTGTTACGACTTAAGCAATATCAGCGAATATGCCAAAGTAGACAACAGCACATTCAAGCTAATGAAACGCAATCTTCCCGGACCGTTCACTTTTATCCTGAATACGGGAAACCGTCTGCCCAAAATATTCAAGAACCGTAAAGAAGTAGGTATACGCGTACCAGACAACAACATCATCAGGAAATATGCCATATACTAAAAGCACCAATCATGACCACCACGTTGCCTCTGAAAGACGGCGAAGACATAGAATATATTACCACTCCAGAACTGATAGAAGAAAAATTCGGCAAAGAGGTAGAACTAATTATTGATGGAGGTATCGGAAGCATAGAACCTTCTACCATTGTGAACTGTACAAGCGGAGAAGCAGAAATTGTACGCCAAGGCAAAGGTATTCTGAACGATTTTTAATCTGAATTGTTTTATATATTAGAAATGTCAAATTAAAGTAAATTTATCATGTTATTAGCATCTGAAACAAGTATTCAATTAACCAATGCATTAGAGAAACTTATCGACTCCGGCATTCAATTAGGAGAAAGAGTATTAGGAGCACTTATTATTTTTATAATCGGAAAGTTCCTCGTAAATTGGCTGAACAGACTTTTTGCACGTATTTTGGAAAAAAGAAAAGTGGACCCGAGTATCCAGTCATTCCTAAAGAGTATGGTGAATATCTTACTGCTCATCATGCTGATTCTTGCTGTGATAGGGAAATTAGGTATCGAACTGACAGGATTCGCCGCACTTCTCGCCTCTGCCGGTGTTGCCATCGGTATGGCACTGTCTGGTAACTTACAAAATTTTGCCGGAGGACTGATTATCTTATTGTTCAGGCCTTATAAAGTGGGGGACTTTATCGAAGCTTCTACCGGTGCCTCGGGAACAGTAAAAGAAATACAGATTTTTCATACTATTCTTATCACTGCAGACAACAAGATGATATATGTACCTAATGGAGCCATGAGTAGTGGGGTCATTACAAATTACAGCAAACTGGACACCCGCCGTATAGAATGGAATTTTGGCGTGGACTACGGAGAAGACTATAATAAAGTAGAAAAAGTATTGCGCGAAATCATTGCCAATGATAAACGTATTCTCACCAGTCCTGCCCCTTTTATTGAATTAGGAGAACTTGCTGCCAGCAGTGTAAATATAAAAATCCGCGTATGGGTGAATAGTTCGGATTACTGGAACGTATTTTTCAGTATGAATCAGACTGTTTATACTACTTTTAATAAAGAAGGAATTAACTTCCCATTCCCGCAGCTTACTGTACATCAAGCCTAACGTCAGAAATCTTTAGAACAACGAATGACGCAATTGTCACAAGCTTGATCTTATCAATCATGTGTCATTTGCGTCATTTGTATGCTATCACAAGATTTATTTTCTATCCGCTTTCAAACGATCAGCCATAGCCTTAGCCAACTCCTTTGCCTGAGTGTTAGTTTCGGCCTTCATGCTATGTTTCATTTCTACAGGATTTCCGACAGGCTCAAATTTCAACTTATCATTAAACTCTGCAATTTTCTTCACAGCAGCGCTAGCCCATGTAAATGAGCCAAAATATCCCAGATAACGTCCCTTTATCTCGCGAGAAGCCAGCTTGCTCAGCAGAGCTTCCATTTCCGGATACATCTGAGTATTATAAGTGGGGCATCCCACAATCAGTCCTTTATATTTGAATACATCCGCAATAATAAAAGAATGACTGGTATGAGAAACATTATGCATCACGATATTACGAATTCCCTGCTTGCTCAGTTCTTCTGCAATAGCTTCTGCCACCTCCTCTGTATTACCATACATCGAGCCATAAGCTATTACAACCCCTTCTTCGGCCTCATAACGACTCAAACGGTCATAAATACGTACCACACGAGGAATTTCCTCTGTCCATACCGGACCATGAGTAGAACAAACAGTCGTTATTTTCAAGTTTTGCAATTTCTGTAAGGCCTTCTGTACCGGCGCACCATATTTGCCTACAATATTAGAATAATAGCGCACCATTTCATTCCAATAAATATCTGTATTAATATTTGTATCAACCACACCACCATTCAATGCACCAAAACAACCGAAAGCGTCACCGGAAAACAAAATACCTTCCGTTTCATCAAAAGTAACCATCGTTTCGGGCCAGTGAACCATCGGAATCAATGAAAAGCGCAGTCTATGATGTCCCAAAGCTAGAAAATCTCCTTCACCCACTACATAACGCTCACCGCCTACACCATAATACCCTTCAATCATTTCGAAAGTCTTCTTGTTACCGACAATCACAATGTTAGGATAATATTGCTTGATCAAACTGATAGAACCGGAATGGTCTGGTTCCATATGATTTATAATCAAATAATTGATAGGTTTATCACCGATAATGCTACGAATTTTCTTCAAATAAACCTCAAAATAGCATACGTCTACTGTATCCACCAAAGCGACCATCTCGTCGTCAATCAAATAAGAGTTATAAGACACACCGTAAGGTAACGGCCACAAGTTCTCAAACAAAGCCTTGTTACGGTCATTCACTCCCACATAATGTACTTTTCCTTTGATTTCCATATCTGTTTTCTTCTTTTAATATTTATAGTATTTGCCTTGCCAGGCATCTTTTTCTCTCATCCGTTTTTTCACCTTATCCGTAAATTCATAATTTTTCAATCCCCAATCAGGAGCTATCAACAATTCTTTAGGTGATTGGGAAACAAAACGCTCCAGTACGATGTCCGGACGAAGATGTTCTATATAATCAATAACCAAATCAACATATTCGTCAGCTGTATAAAGATGGAAGCTTCAGGCTCTTTCACATATTCACTCGCCATGCGCGTACCTTTAATAAGTTGTAACTGATGCAGCTTTAAAGTAGTCAGAGGTAATTGTGAAAGTACTCCTGCCTGTCTGATTAACATTTCTCTTTCTTCTCCGGGCAAACCAAGAATTATATGCCCTCCTACTAAAATCCCTCTCTCTGCAGTCTTCCGAACAGCCTCCGCAGAAACGGCGAAAGTATGTCCCCGGTTTATCCGGCGCAACGTTTCATCATCCGTACTTTCAATGCCATACTCCACTAATACAAAAGTGCGTTTACCAAGATCTTCCAAATAATCCAATAATGATATCGGCATACAGTCCGGACGAGTTCCTATCACCAGTCCTACCACATCCTCTACCATCAGCGCCTCTTCGTATTTTCTTTTCAACTCTTCCAGTTCCCCATACGTATTGGTATAAGCCTGAAAATAGGCCAGATATTTCATTTCCGGATATTTGCGTACAAAGAACCGCTTTCCTTCTTCCAACTGCTGAGCAACAGACTTTCCCGTATGGCAATAGGCCGGATTAAATGTTTGATTATTACAATAAGTGCAACCTCCGTATCCTACCGAGCCGTCACGGTTAGGACAAGTAAATCCGGCATTAATAGAAATCTTCTGCACTTTGCAAGGAAAGTGCATAGCTAAAAAGCCGGATAAGTCGTTATAAAGCATCTCTCTGTTCATGAACTTATTTTGCGGGACAAAGATACGTATTTTCAAACAAAAGTTTTACCTTTGTCTTTGATTATCATTTAAAGAATTTATCTATTATGAGAAAATTAAGTATATTTATTATTTTATTCTTCTGCTTGCTGACAGTCAGAGCCCAACAAGTAAGCTTGCAAGACGTAGCAAACAGAACGTATCGTGCCGAAGGAATCAGAGGTATCAAACCGATGTTGGATGGAGAACATTATACCCAATGAGTGCCGATGGCAAAAAAAATCATACAGTATTCTTTCAAGACCGGCAAAGAAACAGGTACCATCTTCGATGTAAATACGGCCCGTGACTGTAGCATCAAGTCATTTGATGACTATATCATGTCACCCGATGAAAAACTGATTCTAATACAGACTGAAACCAAACCTATTTATCGTCGTTCGTTTACCGCCAATTACTATATTTTCAACGTAAAAAACAATAAAATGGAACCGCTCTCAGAAAACGGTCCACAACAGGTTCCTTTATTCTCGCCGGATGGCAATCAGATAGCTTTTGTACGTGATAATAATATCTATCTGGTAAAATTATTGTTTGGCAACAGTGAATCACAAGTAACCAAAGACGGCAAATTCAACGAAGTGCTAAATGGTATTCCCGACTGGGTATATGAAGAGGAATTCGGCTTCAACCGTGCTTTCGACTTCAGTGCAGACAGCCAGATGCTTGCCTATATCCGTTTTGATGAGAGTCAAGTACCTATGTATTCTTTTCCACTATACAAAGGTATGGTTCCCGCATTAGAGAAATTCAGCACTTATCCGGGAGAATATGAATACAAATACCCTATGCCAGGAATTGACAATTCCAAAGTAACCGTTCATACTTTTGATATAAAAAGTAAGGTAACCCGCAAGATGGACTTGCCTCTAGATGCAGACGGTTATATCCCTCGCATCAAGTTTACGGATGATGAGAATGCGTTGGCAATCATGACTTTGAACCGTCATCAAAACCGTTTCGACCTCTATTTTGCCAATCCACGAAGTACATTGTGTAAACTGATGGTACGTGATGAAGCTCCCCAATACATTAAAGAAGAAGCCTACTCCAACATCGTTTCTATCCAAAAAACTTTGTGGTGATGAGTGAAAAAGACGGTTATAACCATCTCTATCTTTACACTAGCGGAGGAAACCTGGTTAAGCAAATCACAAAAGGGAACTTCGAAGTGAAAGATTTCCTGGGATGGGATGAAGCTACCAACACATTCTATTTTGAAAGCAATGAAGGTAGTCCGCTACGCACCGCTATCTACAAAGTGGACGGCAAAGGTAAAAAGACCAAACTATCCAAACAGGAAGGAACTCATAAAGCTATTTTCAGTAACAATATGAAGTATTACATCAATACTTTCTCTAATATCAACACCCCTCCTGTCATTACCCTTAATGACAATAATGGTAAAGAATTGGCAACCTTAGTAGATAATAACACATTGAAACACCAAGTTTCACGTCTGAATATGCCAAGTAAAGAACTATTTAGTTTCAAGACCAATGACGGTGTGGAATTGAATGGTTGGATAATGAAACCCGCAAATTTCAATCCGAACAAAAAATATCCTGTTATCATGCACCAATATAGTGGACCGGGTTCACAAGAAGTTGCAGACAAATGGGGAATTGGAGCCCGTAAAGATGGCGGCATGTTCGAAGCTTATATGGCCGGTCAAGGCTTCATCATGGCTTGTGTAGACGGACGCGGAACCGGTGGCCGAGGGTCTGATTTTGAAAAATGCACCTACTTGAGTTTAGGAGTAAAAGAATCGAAAGATCAAGTAGAAGCCGCCAAATACTTAAGTACACTACCCTATGTAGATGGTAACCGTATCGGTATATGGGGATGGAGCTATGGAGGTTACAATACATTAATGTCCATGAGTGAAGGAACACCGATATTCAAAGCTGGAGTAGCTGTTGCAGCTCCTACAGACTGGCGTTTCTACGATTCGGTATATACAGAGCGCTTCATGCGTACCCCCAAAGAAAACATGGAAGGTTACAATGCTGCATCTGCTATTAACCGTGCCAACAAACTGAACGGTGAATTGTTGCTAATCCACGGCACAGCAGATGATAATGTACACTTACGTAACAACGCAGAATACAGTGAAGCATTGGTACAAGCCGACAAGCAATTTGACATGCAAATCTATACCAACCGCAACCATGGAATCAGTGGAGGCAACACAACTAAACATTTACTGACTCGCGTAGCCAATTTCTTTATTGATAATTTAAAATAAAAAACCATTCA
>ENA-OPZC01000255-OPZC01000255.1-human-gut-metagenome-genome-assembly--contig:-NODE-255-length-10241-cov-1.477358_pt1 | contig 10241 bp, 10 predicted proteins | sample MGYA00242477_ERZ504491 | MGnify/ENA primary metagenome ERZ504491 (study PRJEB26092, sample SAMD00036249) | human gut metagenome | host: Homo sapiens | study: EMG produced TPA metagenomics assembly of... | reverse complement strand
CTGACGCATTCTGTGAAAGGTCTTGACATGAGTTTCAAGGCTTGCTGAGGCTGACCGAATGAAAGGCATGCCCCACTTGTTAAATAAGTATCTACCAAAATAAAATAAGAAGAGTGATGAAAAAAAGTATTTTATGGAGAAGTGTGCTGGTGCTGGCATTGTGTATTGCCGGTACAGCCAATGGAATGGCTCAGGACCTGAAATCAATTCTGTCAGGTGTAGCCAATGCGGTAGCGAATAAGGTAACGGGTGAAAGTGCCTCATTGACAGGAACGTGGGCTTATGTGGGTCCGGACTGTAAGTTTGAGAGTGACAATCTGCTGGCTAAGGCTGGTGGTGAAGTGGCTGCCAAACAGGTAGAAGATAAGATGAGCGGTGTACTGGAGAAGCTGGGTTTCAAGGAAGGTACAACCTACACCTTCAATGCCGATAGTACGTATACTTCGGTGGTGGGTGGAAAAACAGTTAACGGAACATACAGTTACAATGCGGATACCAAGGAACTGACAATGAAAACTCGTCTGGGATTGAAAGTGAATGCGACGGTTTCGAAGGGGCTGACCGGAGATACCATGAGCCTGCTGTTCAAGGCAGACAAATTGATGTCGCTGGCACAGACCATCACAGGAGCTGTGGCAAGTAAGTCATCCAATTCGGCAGTAAGTACAGCCAGTTCGTTGTTGAGCCAATATGACGGATTACAATTGGGAGTGCAGCTGAAGAAGCAGTAGCACATTGTAGATTGTAAAGAATAAAAAAGAAGCATGGATTTTAGCGAATGCCTGGAATCCATGCTTCTTTTTTTATGTCAGATGCATCCCTTGCTGGAAGGAATCTCAAAATGATGAATGTCACGGCGTATGGCCATCTTGATGCTGCGGGCGAGGGCCTTGAAGATACCTTCTATCTTGTGGTGCTCATTGGTTCCCTCGGCCTTGATATGGAGGTTCATACGGGCCGAATCACTCAGCGACTTGAAGAAATGGAGGAACATCTCGGTAGGCATGTCGCCAATCTTTTCACGGGTAAAGGTGGCGTCCCATACCAGCCAGGCCCGTCCGCCGAAATCGAGTGAAACCATACACTGGCAGTCGTCCATGGGCAGACAGTAGCCGTAGCGTTCGATACCTCTCTTGTTTCCTAATGCTTTGTATAGACATTCTCCTAAGGCGATGGCCGTATCTTCAATGGTGTGGTGTTCGTCCACTTCCAGGTCACCGTCTACGTGGATGTCCAGGTCGATGCCGCCATGCTTGCCTATTTGTTCCAGCATGTGGTCGAAGAATCCCAGTCCGGTATGGATATGGCAGGTGCCGTTTCCGTCCAGGTTCACCCGGATACGGATATCGGTTTCCTTAGTCTTGCGGCATACCTCGGCAGTACGTTCACCGGCAAAGAGAAACTCTGCCACGCGGTCCCAGTCGGTGGTAGCTAATACGCACGTGTCTTCCAGTCCTTTTTCGGTCAGCAGACTTTTATCCGGTTGCAGCAGGATGGCCTTGCAGCCTAAGTTCTTGGCCAGCTCTACATCGGTAGCGCGGTCGCCAATCACAAAGCTTCCGCCCAAGTCGTATTCCGGATTGTTCAGGTAGGCCGTGAGCATGCCGGTGCGTGGCTTGCGGGTAGGGGCATTGTCTTCCGGGAAACTCCGGTCGATAAGGATGTCGTCAAATTCAATGCCTTCGTTTTTGAACGACTGAAGCATCAGGTTGTGCACGGGCCAGAATGTGTCTTCCGGAAAAGAATCAGTACCTAATCCGTCCTGATTGGTCACCATGACAAACTCAAAATCCAGTTTCTGCCGCATAAAGTAGAGGTTGCGGAACACCTTCGGATAGAATTCCAGTTTCTCGAACGCATCTAACTGGTAATCTACGGGCGGCTCGATGACGAGGGTACCGTCGCGGTCAATGAACAATACTTTTTTCATGCTTCCTCCTCCTTGTAGTTTTTCAGGGCTTCCAGCAGGGTATCGTTCTCCGGACGCGTACCGATGGTGATGCGCAGACAGTCCTGACAAAGTGTGACACTACTACGGTTGCGGACGATGATACCCTTATCCACCAGGTAGTTGTAGATTTTCTTGGCATCACTTACTCGTGTCAGGAAGAAATTGGCATCAGTAGGATAGATACGTCGGCAGCAAGCAAGCTTCTGGAATTCCTGCATGAGACGGGTACGTTCGTGGAGCAAGGATTCTACCCACTGCTGTACCTGATAATGCTTTTCAATCATGTGGATGGCTTCCTGCTGGGTCAGTCGGTTTACGTTGTACGGATATTTGATTTTATTCAGCAGGTTGATGATTTCCTGAGAAGCAAAAGCCATGCCCAGACGGATACCGGCGCATCCCCATGCCTTGGAGAAGGTCTGCAGGATAATCAGGTTCGGAAATTCGTCGAGCTGCTGCAGGAACGATGCTTCATTTGAGAAGTCTGCGTATGCCTCATCCAGAATAACCAGTCCTTCAAATGAGCGGAGCAGGGTAAGAATCTCTTCCCGGCACAGACGGTTTCCCGTCGGGTTATTGGGCGAACAGAGGAAAATCAGTTTAGTGTGTTCGTCGGCAGCAGCCAGTAAGTCGGCAGCTTTGAACTGAAAGTTTTCATCCAACTGTACTTTCCGGTATTCCACGTCATTTACTTCGGCACATACCTGATACATACCGTACGTCGGGTCGATAGCCACTACATTGTCAATGCCCGGACGGCAGAAAGCACGGAAAGGAAGGTCAATGGCCTCATCGCTTCCATTACCTAAAAAAATGCGGTCTGGCGATACCTTCTTTACTCTTCCAATCAGGCCCTTTAATTCTCTTTGAAGCGGGTCTGGATAACGGTTGTTGGGGGTATTGTAGGGATTTTCATTGGCATCCAAAAATATGGAAGCCTCTTTCCCGCTATATTCGTCGCGTGCCGAAGAATAGGGTTTCAAGGCCCAAATGTTCGGTCGCGTAAGTTCTTTCAATGGTTTCATAGTTACTTATTTAAACGTACGGATACTGCATTTTTGTGCGCGTCGAGTTGTTCGTTGGCTGCCATGACTTCAATGGCCGGACCAATCATGGCAATACCTTCGGGTGTAATTTCCTGGAAGGTAATCTTGCGGATGAAGCTGTCCAGACTGACTCCGCTGTAGGCCTTGGCATAACCGTTGGTAGGGAGAGTATGGTTGGTGCCCGAAGCATAGTCGCCTGCACTTTCCGGAGAATAATAGCCTAAGAACACGGAACCCGCATTGACAATGCGTTCGCTGATTTCCATGTAATCCTTGGTTTCGATAATCAGGTGCTCGGGAGCATATTCGTTGGTCATTTCTACGGCTTCGTCCATGTTCTTCACTAAAATCAATTTGCTGGCAGCTAAAGAACGGCTGGCGATTTCCTTTCGGGGAAGCTGGGCCAGCTGGCGTTCCACTTCTTCTGTCACCGCTTTCAGCAAAGTTTCACTGGTGGTAATCAGGATGGCCTGGCTGTCGGTGCCGTGTTCTGCCTGTGAAAGTAAATCGGCAGCCACAAAGACCGGATTGGCTGTTTCATCGGCCAGTACCGCTACTTCAGAAGGCCCGGCTGGCATGTCAATAGCTACGTCACGTAAGGAAACCTGCTGTTTGGCGGCAGTGACATACTGGTTGCCCGGACCGAATATCTTGTATACTTTGGGAATGCTTTCCGTGCCATAGGCCATGGCTCCGATAGCTTGTACCCCGCCGGCTTTGAAGACGCGGTTGATGCCAGCCAGTTTGGCTGCGTAGAGAATGGCCGGGTGAATCTTTCCTTCCTTGTCAGGAGGAGTACAGAGAATGATTTCCTTGCATCCGGCAATCTGTGCCGGAGTAGCCAGCATCAGGACGGTGGAGAAAAGAGGAGCTGTCCCACCGGGAATGTACAATCCCACTTTCTCAATGGCTACCGCTTTCTGCCAGCAAGTTACGCCCGGCAGTGTGGTGATTTTCTTTCCCTGGAATACCTGTGCGGCGTGGAACGTGCGGATGTTGTTATAAGCCAGTGTGATGGCCGCCTTCAGTTCGATGCTGACTTTCTTTTCTGCTTCGGCAATTTCTTCCTCGCTTACCAGCAGGGAGTTCAGTTGCACTTTGTCGAACTTCTCTTCGTATTCGAGTACGGCCTTATCACCCTCAAATTTGATGCGGTTTAATATTTCGAGTACGGTTTCCCGCAATGATTCCGTTTGAAGAGTCGGACGTTTCAGCAAGTCCGCCCATGTATTTTTTTCAGGATAAGTAATGATGTTCATAGTAACAATCTTTGTGATTAGGTTCTGAAAATCAAAGTATCATTTTCTCAATAGGCAGCACCAGGATGCCTTGTGCACCGATGGCTTTCAGCTTGCCGATGATTTCCCAGAAACATTTCTGGTCGAGAACAGTGTGGATGCTGCTCCAGCCTTCTGTAGCCAATGGCATAATGGTTGGGCTCTTTACACCGGGAAGAACAGCTACGATTTCTTGTACCTTGTCGGTCGGTACGTTCATCAGCACGTATTTCTTGTCTTCAGCGGTTTTGACTGCATTGATGCGGAACAGCAGTTCCTGAAGTATTTCCTTCTTTTCGTCTGACATGTGCTTGTTTCCGATGAGCAGCGCTTCGCTCTTCATTACCACTTCCACCTCCTTCAGGTTGTTGCTGATAAGGGTGGAGCCGGAGCTGACAATGTCGAAGATGGCATCTGCCAGACCGATGGCCGGAGCAATCTCCACCGAACCCGTGATAACATGGATGTCGGCCTCAATGTGCTGTTGTGTCAGGAAGTTTTTCAGGATATTGGGGTAGGAGGTAGCAATCTTTTTGTGATTGAACCATTCCAGTCCGTTGTATTCCGTTTCTTTGTGAATGGCCAGTGACAAACGGCATTTGCTGAAGCCCAGACGGTGCACGATTTCCGCTTCTTCGGCACGTTCCACGAATTCGTTTTCTCCTACAATACCGAGGTCGGCCACGCCGTTGGCCACACATTGTGGAATATCATCGTCGCGCAGGAACAGTACTTCTACCGGAAAATTACTGGACTGTGTCAGCAGGGTGCGTTTGGAGGTAGATAACTTGATGTCTGCTTCAGTAAACAGGGCCATTGTGTCTTCGAACAAGCGCCCTTTGGATTGTACGGCAATTCTTAACATATTGTTCTAAGTTTTTAAAGTGTCAAATAAAAAAGGCTTACCGAGGAATAAATTCTTACGGCAAGCCTTTGTGTAATCTTATCTCTTGTAACTGCACGCGTCGTCAGCCTACCGTGTGAACCGTTAGGTAATGATGATGGCGATGATGTACAGTATTTAAAATCATAATTATCGTTCTTTTGTTGCGACAAAAATATTAGATAAGAATTAAAAAAGCAAATATTTATCAGAAAAAACTCGCTTTTGCTGTCAAATTTATAAAGATTCCTTTTCTTTTTCCGTATAACAGCCTTTGAAGTACATTTCCTTTTCTGCTTTTTCTCTTGGGAAAATGAAATAGGTGCAGACGGCCTTGGTGCAGACTTCATCCTGTGCATTGTAGATTTCGGCTTCAATGAACACAAAGTTCCGTTTCTGCTCCTTGATTCTTCCTTTGAGGGTAAGGTGAGAGTCGGTCGTGTGAATGGGTTTCAGGTATTGAGTTTCCATGCGCGAAGTCACTCCCGCCGTCTGAAGCTTGCGGGCAATCACCCAGGCACATATCTCATCCAGCAGAGTTGCCTGAATACCTCCGTGCAGGGTGTTCAACCAACCTTGAAAACGGGCTTCAGGTACCCATTTACTCACAATCTCGTCCCCGTCTTCATAAAATTCCATTTTCAGGCCCGACTCGTTGTTGGGGGCACAGCCGAAACAGAAGTATCCTTCCATTCCTTCCCATGGATTGATGATTTTTTCCATGATGGCTGAGTTTTAGATAGTATAGTCCACGCAGGCACGGTTTTCCTTGGCATCTTTCAGAATACCAGCTGCGGCTACGTGTGCCGGATGGATGGCATAAGCCTTCACGTCGTCCAGCGTATCGAAACTGCTGTCCAGGCAGATGTCCCATACTTCTGCCGGGTTTTCATTCAGTCCTACATGAATGTCACGAATAAAGGGGATAGTGGCCGGAAGAGCCTCGATGGCAGTCTGAAACGGTTCATAATGTCGGCTTTTTCTGCCGGAGAAAGGGTTTCTTTCAATTTAAATAAAACAATGTGCTTGACCATGTTTGTTTGTTTGTATGATTTTCGTATCTTTGAATATTGCAAATATAGAAATTAATTATTGAAACAAGTTATGATTATCATTGGAATTGCAGGAGGAACAGGCTCCGGTAAAACAACTGTAGTGAGAAGGATTATCGAAAGTCTGTCGGAGAATGAAGTGGCAGTGCTTCCGCTTGATTCATATTATAAGGACAGCAGTCATGTGCCCGTGGAAGAACGGCAGAACATCAACTTTGACCATCCTTCGGCATTCGACTGGGATTTGCTCTCCAAGCATATCTCCATGCTGCGTAACGGAGAATCCATTGAACAGCCTGTATATTCCTATCTTACCTGTACGCGCCAGAAAGAAACCGTGCATGTAGAACCCCGTAAGGTCATCATCATCGAAGGTATTTTGGCTTTGAGCGACCGCAGGTTGTGCAAGCAGATGGACCTCCGTATTTTTGTGGATGCCGATCCGGACGAACGTCTCATCCGTGTCATCCAGCGGGATGTGATAGAACGCGGACGTACGGCTGAGGCGGTGATGGAACGTTATGTGCGTGTGTTGAAACCCATGCACCTGGAGTTTATCGAACCGGCCAAGCGAATAGCCGACCTGATTGTGCCGCAAGGAGGTCATAATGAAAAGGCCATCGAGATTCTGAAGATGTACATTGAACGAATCGTAGACAAATGAAGGCTGGAGTAACGGGGCTGTGCTGTGTGCTGGCCTTTTTTTTGTTTTTTCATGCGGCTCTGAGAAAAAAGCGGAAGAGACTGCCGTCGATTTGCCACAGATTCAGGAAAGAAAGGAACTGGTGGTGCTGACTGTCAACAGCTCTGTGTCTTATTTCCATTACCGTGGTGAACCCATGGGATTCCAGTACGAATTGGCCCAGCAGTTTGCCAAGTCGCTGGGACTCGACCTAAAGGTGAAGGTCGTAAAAGACGAAGAGCAGCTGGTGAGCAGTCTGCTCAAAGGAGAAGGTGATTTGGTAGCCTACAACCTGATTATTACCAATCCGCTGAAGGATAGTCTGATTTATTGTGGTGAAGAAGACATTACGCGGCAGGTAATTATACAGCGGAGAGGGAAGAAAGCTTTGAAGGATGTCACGGAACTGGTAGGAAAGAAAGTCTATGTCAATTCCGGAAAATACCGTACCCGTCTGGAGAATCTGAACCGCGAACTGGGAGGAGGAATCGATATTTGTGAGATTTCCTCCGACAGTGTATCGTCGGAAGACCTGATTACGTGGGTGGCAGAGGGGCGTATTGACTACACGGTAGCTACAGATGAAATTGCTCGCATCAACCGTACCTATTATCCGGTACTTGACATCAACTTGGCCATCAGCTTTGACCAGCGTTCTTCGTGGGCCGTACGAAAAACTTCACCCTTACTGGCAGAAGCTGCCGATAAATGGCACCGCGAGAACATCAATTCACCGGAGTTTCGTGCCAGCGCCCGCCGTTATTTTGAATTGGCCAAGCGTCCCGCACATGGAGCCATTCTTTCCGTGAAAGACGGTAAGATTTCCCACTACGATGATTTGTTCCGGCGTTATGCCAAAGAAATCGGTTGGGACTGGCGTCTGTTAGCTTCGTTGGCCTATACCGAATCGAACTTCAATCCGAATGTCGTATCATGGGCTGGGGCCAAGGGGCTGATGCAGCTGATGCCGGCTACGGCACGTGCCATGGGAGTGCCGCCGGGCAAAGAGCAGGATCCGGAAGAGAGTATCAAAGCTGCCGTGAAGTATATTGCCGGAATGCAGCGTACGTTTAGTAAAATCACGGATAAGGAAGAACAGGCCAAGTTCATATTGGCTGCCTATAATTCCGGTATCGGCCATGTGACCGATGCCATGGCATTGGCCGAAAAATACGGACGTAACCGCTACATCTGGGAGCATCATGTGGCCCACTTTATGCTGTTGAAAAGCAACAAGGAATATTATCAGGATCCCGTTTGCAAGAACGGGTATGCCCGAGGAAGCGATACCTATGAGTTTGTACACGAGATTCTGGCACGTGCGGAACTTTACCGAAAGAAGATAAAGAAGTAAACAACTGAAAAGTTGGGTTTTATAAATAGCCTGAAGTTTTTGCGGAAGCTTCAGGCTATTTTTTTACGTTTCCCGTTGCAGAAACGTAAGTTTCTCAGTGCGGAAATATAGGTTTCCCTATCGGAAACCGTACGGTTTATGTGGGGGAAACGTAGAAAACTTTTCAGCAGTCTGCTTTTTCTTTTAGGAAGTTTGCAAAATATAATAAGTTACATTATTTCCTAATCATTTTAAAGTTCTACAATAAGCAGATAGCTAAAAGAAGTTTTCTGCTTGAAAAAATAAGTTTTTCTTTGGCGCTGTATAATTATATTCGTAATTTTGCGAACAACAAACAAAAGAGGTGAAAATGGTAAGAAAGAACTATTCAGAAGAACAGGAAAAAATGGCCCGCTTTGCCAAGGCCATGGGGCATCCGGCTCGTATAGCCATACTTCAATTTTTGGCCTCACAGGAATGTTGCTTTTTCGGCGACATTCATGAAGAACTGCCTATAGCCAAGGCTACAGTGTCACAGCACTTGAAGGAACTGAAAGAAGCCGGACTGATTCAGGGAGAGATTGAAGCACCTAAGGTGAGGTATTGCATTAATAAGGAGAACTGGAAACTGGCCAAAAAAATGTTTGCCGATTTCCTGGGCCAGCCGATATGTAAAAAAGAGAGCTGTTGCGAATAAGCTCTTTTTTTTGTTGTGCTTGTTCGTTGTTTTGCGAATTACTAATAATAGATATAGAAGAACGATGAAAAAGATGGTATGTCTTCTGTCAGTATGCTTGGCATTGGCCTCATGTGGGATGCAGGGCAGAAGTGAAAAAGAAATTCAGACAAGTGACAAAGCGGTGGTCAGAAACAGTGAGGTAACTGCCAAAGACCATGTAGAGGTATTGTATTTTCATGGAAAGCAGCGTTGTGCTACGTGTATAGCCATTGAAAACAATACTCTGGCTGTGATGAAAGAGAATCTTTCGGAGCAGGTAAAGAAGGGGGAAGTGGTGTTCAAGGTGATAGACATCAGCAAGAAGGAAAATGAGAAAATCGCCGAAAAATATGAGGTTACCTGGTCGTCACTGTTTGTGGTTGGTTATAAGAACGGGCAGGAGACTGCGGAAAATATGACTCAGTTTGCTTTCGGAAATGCCCGTAAATCGCCGGAGGTGTTCAAGGAAGGACTGGTGAAAACCATAAATGACATGTTGAAATAATAAGGAGAGGCTATGGACTGGTTACAGACATTGTTGGACAACAGTTCCACTCCTGTATGGACGGCGTTTTTGCTTGGACTGCTGACTGCACTTTCGCCTTGTCCGTTGGCAACCAACATTGCGGCCATTGGCTTTATCGGGAAAGATATTGAGAACCGGAGGCGTATTTTCTGGAACGGACTACTCTATACGCTGGGACGTATTCTTTCGTACGCGTTGCTTGGAGTGGTGTTGATTCTGGTTCTGAAAGAGGGCTCGAGCATGTTTGGCATACAGAAGACCATCGGAGTGTGGGGAGAGCTTGTGTTGGGCCCGCTTTTGTTCCTGATAGGCCTTTTCATGCTTCTCGGTGATAGGTTGAACTTGCCTCAGTTCGGATTTCAGGGTAATGCGGAAGGGCTTGCCCGGAAAGGCGGTTGGGGTGCGTTGATAATAGGCGCGTTGTTTGCCCTGGCTTTCTGTCCCACAAGCGGTGTCTTTTATTTTGGCATGCTGATACCGATGTCGGCCACGGCCACAGCAGGTTATCTGCTGCCCGTTGTGTTTGCCATTGCGACTGCCATACCGGTGCTGGTCGTGGCGTGGATTTTAGCTTCAGTGTACAGCAGCTGGGCAATTTTTACGGCAAGATGCAGAAGGTGCAGAAATGGATGAACCGCATAGTTGGTGTGCTGTTTATCGTCATCGGCATATATTATAGCTGGATAATGTATTTATAAACGAATTTGATAACAAACAAAATCTTTACAAGTATGGAAATTAAAGTATTGGGACCGGGTTGTGCAAAGTGCAAG
>ENA-OPZC01000254-OPZC01000254.1-human-gut-metagenome-genome-assembly--contig:-NODE-254-length-10242-cov-1.180919_pt1 | contig 10242 bp, 10 predicted proteins | sample MGYA00242477_ERZ504491 | MGnify/ENA primary metagenome ERZ504491 (study PRJEB26092, sample SAMD00036249) | human gut metagenome | host: Homo sapiens | study: EMG produced TPA metagenomics assembly of... | reverse complement strand
TCAATGAAATCCAATTTGAATTCATGCAAACGCTTTTATATCAAAAGTATAGTTTCCGGGAATAGTCACCAAGTCCACCCCCTTCTCTATCTCCTTTATCCAAAAAAATCATAAGTAACCGCGCCTATATTCTTTCCTACCGCATGGTATTCGGGAGTATATCCTCCCAATGCCCAATGTCCCAATCCCACAGATGCGATAGTAAACACAGGCAGGGTAGGATTCGCATCACGCAGCATATAAGTCGTATTACCAATAACATAACTCTCCGTACAGTCCACACGCCATGTTCCCAACAATACACACGTATTTTGAGGCAATCTGCGCATCCTTTCACTCACTTCCATAAAGGTTTCCGTACGACCGTCCAGCCAAATCGTCTCTAAATCAGGGTACTTCTCCATCTCCTTTTTAACCAAGGCTTGCATAGACAGCCCGCCATAGGTATTATCCGATATAAATGCCACACGGCGCATATCAGGATAAAAGCGACGCATCAACTCTATGTTTTTATCGACATCATATTCATATACATAACCGGCAACAATATTATAATCGCCGAAATCCGTATAAATATTCTTACTTTCAGGTTCCCATACCCGTGTGTCGATACTATCATCAGGCAATACCAGTCCGTTGACACTGACCATACCACAGATGGACGGAGTCTTTTTAGCTATCTCCGTGTCTTGTGAAATATAAGCCGACCATGCCTCCTGCCCCAGCAATATAACCAGTGACGGACGGTTTTTCCCTTTATACTTACCAAGGATGGAGGCCATACGCGATTTCCACAGATAAGCCTCGGACAAATTCTTGCAGTTCATACTCTCTATGATCGGAGTATACTTGCCGCCACGCTGTCGGTATTCATCCATAAAAGCAGACAGGTTGTCAGAAATACTACGAGTTTCGGGGTTATAAGAAGTGACAATAAGGATAGGCCCTTCCAGAGTTGTTTCCGCCTTCACAGGACACAGAGCAACCACAGGAAGCAGCAGGACTAATAGCATAAAAAACCTGAATATGATTGCCAATCCCCTCATTTCCTTTAGAATAATTTCTAAAAATTCGCTGCAAAGATAATAAAATAAAAACAGAACACAACCAATTGGCATGTATTTTGTTTCCCTTAAAGCAGATGAAATTTAACAAATATATAATATGGCTTACATAGACTATTACAAAGTATTGGGAGTGGACAAAAGCGCCACCCAAGATGATATCAAGAAGGCTTTCCGTAAGCTGGCCCGCAAATACCATCCTGACCTGAATCCGAATGACCCTGGGGCCAAAGATAAGTTTCAGGAGATAAATGAAGCCAACGAAGTACTGAGTGACCCGGAAAAACGTAAGAAATACGACGAATACGGTGAACACTGGAAACATGCCGACGAATTTGAAAAACAAAAGCAACAATATGGAGGAGCCGGTGGATTCGGAGGATTTGGCGGAGCCGGAAGCGGATTCGGTACGGACGGTAACGGCAGTTACTGGTATTCCGGCAATGGAGGAGAAGAATTCAGCGGTGCACATTTCGGTGGCAGCACAGGTGGCTTCTCTGATTTTTTTGAAGAACTGTTCGGACATCGTGGCGGTGCAAACGGCAGACGAAGTGCCGGATTCCGTGGACAGGACTATAATGCTGAATTACAACTTTCATTGCGTGAAGCCGCCGAAACACACAAACAAGTGCTTAATGTAAACGGAAAGAACATACGTATCACTGTTCCGGCAGGTATAGCCAACGGACAGACTATCAAATTGCGTGGTCATGGTGCACCGGGAGTAAACGGTGGTCCTGCAGGCGATCTGTACATCACCTTTGTCATTCCAGACGATCCTGTATTCAAACGTCTGGGGAATGATTTATATATCGATGCTCCGCTTAGCCTCTACACCGCCGTACTGGGTGGTGAAGAAACCGTGGACACACTGAACGGCAAGGTAAAACTGAAAGTAAAACCTGAAACCCAGAACGGAACCAAAGTCCGTTTGAAAGGCAAAGGCTTTCCTGTTTACAAGGAAGAAGGCAAATTTGGCGATCTGATAGTAACTTATAATGTCACCATTCCTAGCAACCTTACCGAACATCAGAAAGAGTTGTTCCGCCAATTAAAAGATAGTAGCAATTAAAAAAAGAGAAGGATTATGCAGAGCGATTTAATTATTATCAACGATTTTTGCGACCGTTGCCATGTGGACCCGTCGTTCATTACGGAACTGGAAGAAGACGGACTGATCGAAGTCCGGGTGATTGACGAGGAACGCTACCTCCCCGCATCCCAACTAGCGGAGCTGGAGCGTTACACGCATTTATATTATGACTTGTCCATCAATATTGCAGGAATCGACGCCATCCACCACATGCTGGAACGTATAGAACTTTTGCAACAGGAAGTGCGTTCATTGAGAAACGAATTGGGATTCTACCGCTAAATTCCGTGTCCGGAGAGGGAAAGTGAAAACAGCACCCACTTCTCTTTCCGGCACAGTTCATTTATTTTAAATATTCTTCCTGTTTTTACCGTTGTTTCTATACAATAAGCAGGAGTGCCGAACCGAGCATCACTGATTTTCTCCTCTTTTATTATATATACCAAGAAAAAGTAATGGGCTGTTCCGCTCTTTCTTTGTTTTTTCATTTATTTTCTTACTTTTTTCCGCTTTATTATCCTACGTTTAACCTAAAATCGCTATCTTTGTAAACTTAAAAGCAGCCGGCCGGTCTGCCGCTGACGCCGCAAAGCGAAAGAGGAAAGTCCGGGCAACGCAGAGCATCCTACTTCCTAACAGAAAGCCATCTGCGAAGGTGGAGTAACGTAGAAGAAAACAACCGCCACAATTCCTACGGGAAACGGGGGTAAGGGTGAGAAGGTGGGGTAAGAGCCCACCAGCGCATGGTGACATGACGGGCTGTACGTCTTAGGAGTTGTAAGGTCATGTAAACCGACATTATGAGGGTTGCTCGCCCCACGTCGGAGGGTAGACCGCTAGAGCCTGTTGGTGACAACAGGCGTAGATAAATGGCAGGCACTTCGCCGCAAGGCGAGGAACAGAACCCGGCTTACAGGCCGGCTGCTTTTTTCATATATCCTAATAAAGAGCTTATGAGTACCATGAACAAGGAAAAACTGAAAGGTCTGCAATCGTTTCTCAAAGATGATATATGGCGGGTGACAGAAGACGAGGTTAGCAAATCCCGAGGAATACTCTATAATGCAATAAAAAATCGCTACTCTTTCTGTTCGTGAATTCACTCAGGGACGTATTTTGAATAAAGCATCCGCACTGACATACAGCACCCTGCTTTCTATCATTCCCATTCTGGCCATTTTATTCGCCATCGCACGCGGTTTCGGCTTCTCCAACCTGCTGGAAACCCAGTTCCGTAGCGGTCTTGAAGGACAGAGTGCGGCTGCCGAAACCATTCTTGGCCTGATTGACTCCTATCTGGTGCACGCCAAAAGCGGAATTTTTATCGGAGTGGGTCTGGTGATGTTGTTCTGGACCATTCTGAGCCTGACCTATAACATAGAACGTACCTTCAATTATATATGGCAAGTGAAGAAGCCCCGTACACTGTATCGCAAAATGACGGATTATTTCTCCATCCTGCTCTTACTGCCCCTACTTATCGTACTTTCCAGCGGTCTTACCATCTTTATGTCCACCATGGTGAAAAACATGGAGGACTTCGTATTACTGGCACCCCTGATGAAATTTCTGGTACGCCTGATCCCTTTCATCCTGACTTGGGCCATGTTTACGGGACTGTTCGTCTTTATGCCCAATACTAAAGTGAAACTGAAGTATGCCATCATTCCGGGTATCATCGCAGGCACTGCCTTTCAGGCTTTTCAATACTTGTATATCGGCAGTCAGATATGGGTATCAAGGTACAATGCAATCTATGGTAGCTTCGCCGCCATTCCTATGTTCTTGTTATGGGCGCAGATTTCATGGGGAATCTGCCTGTATGGCGCAGAGCTTTGCTATGTGGCACAGAATCTTCGCAACTACAGTTTCAGCAAAGAAACGGCAAATATCAGCCGCCGTTATCACGACTTTCTGTGTATCCTCATCATGTCTCTGATATGCAAGCGCTTTGAGACGGAAGAGGCTCCTTATACCGCCGAGACACTCAGCGACGAACATAAAATCCCGATAAGGCTCACCAAGAAAATCCTGTATGAACTACAGGACATGCACATGATTTATGAAACTGCTATGGACGGTGACGATGAAAGCATAGGCTATTTGCCGTCAGTAGATATCAACCGGATGAACGTGGCTATGCTGCTGAACAGACTGGACATAGCCGGAACGGAAGCCTTCAAAATAGACAAAAAGCGATACAGCAGTTCTTGGGAGGCGCTGGCAAATGCCCGTGAAGAATATTATAAAAGTACCAGCAAGATATTACTGAAAGATTTATAATTCTGATATTCGATTTTACCACAGATTGCACAGATTCTTTTTTGCTCAAAAGCCGATGCGGATAATTCCGGATTTCCACAAAGAAGTTTCTTTCATCTTCAACAATCATCTGTGTAACCTGCGGTAAAAGAATCAGGAGAACTGCATCATGCGGCTTAAATATTTGCCGATGATATCAAACTCTATATTCACAATGCTTCCCACTTTAAAAGTATGGAAATTGGTATGTTCGTAAGTATAAGGAATGATGGCAACCTGAAAAGTATCCTCCGTAGGGTTACAAACGGTCAGACTCACACCATTCACCGTAACCGAGCCTTTGTCCACCGTGATGTAGCCGCGCTTTGCCATTTCCTTGTCAAACGCATATCTGAAAGTAAAATACCAGCTTCCTTCAGCATCCTTTATATCCATACATTCGGCAGTCTGATCCACATGTCCTTGCACAATATGACCGTCCAGCCGCCCGTTCATCATCATGCTGCGTTCCACATTCACTTTATCTCCCACTTTCAGCAAGCCGATGTTGGAACGCTCTATCGTTTCTTTCATGGCGGTAACCGTGTACGTTCCATCCTGTAAACTGACTACAGTCAGGCACACACCGTTATGAGAGATACTCTGGTCTATTTTCAGTTCGTCCACAAACGAACATTTCAAGGTGAGGTGCAGATTTTCCTGCTCCTTTACAATACGCACCACCTCCGCATATTCTTCTACAATCCCTGAGAACATAAGTTTTAGTCTTTAATTAAGTTTCGAGAACAAAGATAGAACAAAAAACACAAATATTCGAAACTTACCGACGGTTAATGACAAATGACCGGCAATTCGTCGCTAACCTGCCTTTTTTACATATTCAGAACAAAAACAGAGTGCCCAATTCTTTTTTATTATATATTTGCACTTTATACTTTGCAAACTTATTAAAAACAAACCATGGACAGCACAAAGATTGTTGGTGAAAAAATAAAATCACTACGTGAAACAAAAGAAATCAGTGTGGCCGAACTGGCCGTACGCTCTGGCCTTGCCGAAGAACAAATAGAACGAATAGAGAATAATGTAGATCTTCCTTCATTGGCTCCCCTCATCAAGATAGCCCGCGCGTTAGGGGTACGTCTGGGCACTTTTCTGGACGACCAGGAAGAACAAGGAGCAGTAATCTGCCGGAAACAAGAGAGTGAGGATACCATCAGTTTCTCGAACAATGCAATGGACCTGCGTACACATATGCGCTACCACTCACTGTCAAAATCAAAAGCGGACAGGCATATGGAACCATTCATCGTAGACGTGGAACCGACGGAGGAAAGCCACTTCTCACTCTCCTCGCATGAAGGTGAAGAGTTTATCTATGTCATGGAAGGCGCCGTCGAAGTATGCCACGGTAAAAAATGCCATCTGATTAAAGCCGGAGACAGTATTTATTATGATTCTATCGTTCCGCACCACGTACACGGATATCAAGGACAAGCCGCCAAAATATTGGCTGTTATCTATACTCCTATTTGATTTATGATGGAATTAAGCACGAGAACCTTGGGTGACTGGCTTGAACATTGGGCCCTCACCACTCCCGATAAAGAATATATCGTATATTCCGACCGCAATCTGCGCTTCACCTGGAAACAATTTAACGAGCGTGTAGACCACATGGCCAAAGGACTGCTCGCCATCGGCGTGAAACGGGGAACCCATGTAGGAATCTGGGCGGGTAATGTGCCCGACTGGCTGACCTTTCTGTACGCTTGCGCCAAAATCGGCGCCGTGGCCGTAACAGTAAATACCAACTACAAACAGGCAGAACTGGAATACCTCTGCCAGAACTCGGACATGCACACGCTGTGTATCGTAAACGGAGACCGTGGCAATGACGACTATGTAAATATGGTCTACGCCATGCTGCCCGAACTAAAGACCAGCCAGCGCGGATATCTGAAGAGCAAACGCTTCCCCTGCATGAAGAACGTGATTTACATCGGTCCCGAGAAATACCGGGGTATGTACAACACCGCCGAAATTCTGCTTCTGGGATGCAACATAGACGATGACGAGCTGCTGGAAGCGAAAGCGAAGGTGAACTGCCACGACACGGTGAACATGCAGTACACTTCGGGCACGACCGGTTTCCCCAAAGGAGTCATGCTCACCCATTACAACATCAGCAACAACGGTTTCCTGACGGGCGAGCACATGAAATTCACTTCCGATGACAAACTATGTGTCTGTGTACCCCTGTTCCATTGCTTCGGAGTGGTATTAGCCACCATGAACTGCCTTACACACGGATGCACGCAGGTGATGGTGGAACGTTTTGACCCGCTGCTGGTACTTGCCTCCGTCCACAAGGAACGCTGCACGGCCTTGTACGGGGTTCCTACCATGTTCATTGCCGAGCTGAACCATCCCATGTTTGATATGTTCGATATGTCCAGTCTGCGCACCGGCATTATGGCAGGCTCACTCTGTCCGGTGGAACTGATGAAACATGTGGAAGAGAAAATGTTTATGAAGGTCACCAGTGTATACGGGCTTACAGAAGCTTCTCCCGGCATGACAGCCTCCCGCATCGACGATTCGTTTGATGTACGCTGCAACACGGTGGGCCGTGATTTCGAGTTTACGGAAGTAAAAGTGATCGATCCGGAAACTGGCGAGGAATGTCCCATAGGCGTACAAGGCGAGATGTGCAACAAAGGTATAACACCATGAAGGGGTATTACAAAAACCCCGAAGCAACCGCCGAAGTGATAGACCGGAACGGCTTTCTCCACTCAGGAGATCTGGGAGTGAAAGACGAAGAAGGTAATTATCGTATCACAGGACGGATAAAAGACATGATTATCCGTGGCGGAGAGAATATCTATCCACGGGAAATAGAAGAGTTCCTGTATCAGATGGAAGGAATAAAAGATGTACAGGTAGCCGGTATCCCCTCCAAGAAATACGGAGAAGCGGTAGGCGCATTCATTATCTTGCACGAAGGGGTGGAAATGAACGAATTTGATATACGTGACTTTTGCGACGGCAAGATAGCCCGTTACAAAATTCCTAAATATATCTTCTTTGTTGATGAGTTCCCCATGACGGGCAGCGGAAAGATACAGAAATTCAAGTTAAAGGATGTAGGATTGGAGTTATGCCGGAAGCAAGGCATCGAGATTATTTAATTCAGCCTGCCTCTTGCATTAAAAATGCAGAATTAAGTTACACAGTCACGGAGAGGAATACATTGCACGGATTCTTCTCTGTGGTTCTGTATCGGATATCGGATATCGGAACCGGGCAGCAGATGTACTCCTCACGTTACTCCATAAAAAAAGGAGCAACGCCTTGCTCCAACCTTTTGTTAACCTTAAATCTAATACTATGAAAAACACACATGCAAATATATACACTTTCCTGCTATCTGCAAATTTAAGGAAGCGTTAAGAAGAAATTATAGTATTGTTTAATAAAAGCAACAACTCCTTTAACATTTCAAGTTAAAGTGATGGTTTCTTTTAACAAAACAAAAAGGCTGTCCCGTAAGGAACAACCTTTCTATATTTTTTATAGTAGACGCTTCTACTTCAGATGCAACTACTTCTCTCAAGCCGATTGCAATCTTCAACCTTTAATCTAATACTATGAAAAACACATTTATATAACACGGCGGCAACAAGAATTGTTCAACCGCAAGTCATTAATAAATGTTTAAATCCCTAACTATACCTTTTCTTCCTTTGGCAAGACCGAATGCCAAGGAATTCCGCCTACAGTAGAAAGGTCCTTGCCAGACTCTATCAAACCACTGATTACATAATCTCTGGCAGTAGGATTCTGGAACGGATACAATCCAAACTCGGGAAGAACAGAAACAAAATGTTCCATGATTTCCGCTTGGATAGATTCATAACTAGGCCAGTTCTTATTGGACGAGAAACAATAAATTTGTACGGGCAGGCCATTCTCCGTAGGAGCCAATGTGCGCACCATCAGCAACAGGTCCTTACTGATAAAAGGATGGCGCTTCAGATAGAGAGTCATATAAGCACGAAGCAGCCCTACATTCGTATCGATGGTTCCATTTACCAATCCGGCCGGATTGTCAGTATTCGCTACTTTTCCTTCAGCCGCCTGTTTCTGCTTTTCTGTGATAAAGTCGGCCAAATCAGCATCAAACTTCTTCATTTTCTCCAAAAATTCAGGAGTACAGGGTTGTATGTAATCCAGTTTCAACGCATACTCGCGCATAATACGCCGCCCGCCCGATTCAGTCATTCCACGCCAATTGATAAATGAACCGGAAACTAATGAATAAGGAGGTATAGTGACAATCGTATTATCGAAATTCTGAACCTTCACAATGTTCAGAGTGATATCCATCACCACCCCATTCACATTATTCTGCGGCATCTCAATCCAATCGCCGATATGCACCATATCATTCTCGGAAAGCAGTACCCCCGCCACAAAGCCAAGGATGGTATCTTTGAAAATCAACATCAGTACGGCAGCAAAAGCACCAGTCCGGTAATCAGGTTGAGAGGCGACTTATTAATCAATATGGAAATGATGACAATGATGGCAACACACGAAAAAATCACTTGAAAGATCTGTATGAACCTTTCATCGGACGATTCTGTAACTGCTCCTTGTTCATCAGCACATTACCTACCGAGTTTAACACGGCATTGACCGAAAACAACAAAGCGATAAAGAAATAAATCCAAGTGATTTTTTCACTGACAGTAAACCAAGTAGAACGATAATCGAACGCAAACGGCAACAAAGCGGATATAATAAGCGGCGGAATGACCGCAGACATTTTCCGCAAGGCATTGTATTCTATCAGCGAACTTAAAAAACTGATATTTTTATATTTCAACACCTTCCGTGTGAAACGCACAGATAAATAATGAAGAACAGCTCCTACAGCAAAAGCAATAACCACAATCAGGATCAAGAAAATAATCTCATCCAGTTCATTCAACCTATCGCGCGGGATGCTATCCATGATAGAAAACTCTTAATCCAAGTCAATAAAATTCGGGCAAATTCGTTTGTACTCATAATTATCGTCTTTTTACTTATAGAACCATCTATAAAAACATTTGTTTAGCTGAGGGATGAAAAATCCTCCCCCAGCCTGTCCGAAAACAGTTTCCTGCTTTCCTTTTACTCTGTCATTCCAGCGTAACAAGACTCTTTGAAGGAATCGGCGAAGTAAACCAAGAAGTCAAACAAATCTATTTATCGAATATACCATCTTTCGCACTGGCTGTAGACGGCACCCCAACATAACCTCCCAAATTACAATTAGAAACCCCAATTGTCTTCGTATTCGAGGAAACCAAGACCTATCCCTGCTTTATCCACATCCATGTTATCAAAAGTCACATTATAAATAGGCTTTGCCTCTGTACCTTGAAGCACCAATGCAGCTACATTCACCTTTTTGCATTTCAAATCCTTTACATAAATATCATGCACCTCAGTAAAATGATGGTTATCCATCCCCTCGCCTGCATACATGGAAGTTACGCGTACAAAAAGGGTTAACATGACTTTTTAACCGGTTCAATCTTTCCACTGCCATGAAGCCCCAAGGACGGAGAAACTGAGAAAAAGTAATAGCCCGCCAGCGGAATTAAACAACAATGTATTGCATCTGTTCCTGTTACATAAGCCTTTTCTCTTTCCAGGTTAAACCTTTTTATACGGATGTATTCTATCTCCATAGCCTTTGGAGTTATCTCCATAAGCTTGGAGTTATCTCCCAAGGCTATGGAGTTAACTCCAAAGACTTGCGGAGAT
>ENA-OPZC01000253-OPZC01000253.1-human-gut-metagenome-genome-assembly--contig:-NODE-253-length-10274-cov-1.070563_pt1 | contig 10274 bp, 9 predicted proteins | sample MGYA00242477_ERZ504491 | MGnify/ENA primary metagenome ERZ504491 (study PRJEB26092, sample SAMD00036249) | human gut metagenome | host: Homo sapiens | study: EMG produced TPA metagenomics assembly of... | reverse complement strand
CAACAACAATTGATTCTCGGGCAACCAAGTCACCCCGCCATCCAGACTTGCTTTGATGGTAATGCTATGACGGTTTTTGGTATCATTCGGATTAGAGAACAAAAGGATGTCTTTACCCAATACATTCTCTTTAGCTTTAACACTAATCAAACTGGCCATACAAACCGGTTCCTGTAAGGCTGTACGTGAAGACTCATGTTCTTTCCATGTTTTACCTAAATCTGTAGTTGTAGAAACGGCACGACTGCCACCACGATTATCACGCATATTCAGCATCAGCACTCCCGGTTCCACTTCCGCTACCTGAGATTCAGTTGTATTAGTGCGTGCCAATGTACTGATATTCCAGGTTTTTCCATGATCCTTACTGTATATAATACCGGCATTAGGAATACGGTCATTGCCAATATACTGGCTGGCAAAGACCAATGTTCCATCTTCCATAGAGATACCTCTACCGGGACCTTGCAGCAAGAAATACCATGACGGATCTTTCACCTGTTCTGTTATATTCATAGGCTCCGACCAGGTCTTACCATCATCATCACTTTTCACCATCATTAATTGTGCTGTATGATTACGGTCCATGCCTGTTTGTGAATTCCACCACGCACGCCCATTTCCCATACCATGTGTCCAGGCAGCGACAATCCAGATAGTTCCTGTCTTCTTATCAACCAAAATGGCCGGATCGCCTACTCCATTCTGTGCTTTAGGCAACCCATCATATTCACCAAATGCCATCGGAATGCGCATTTTCTCCCAAGTCTGACCTCCGTCCGTACTTCTGCTCAGACCTATTTCCACATACTCCTGTAAATCCGCACTATTATTATAGCGTACATCATATACCCCCAACAAGGTTCCTTTATTTGAAGTGGCCAATCCGGGAATACGATAGGCAGCAGCCCCGTCGTCACCGGCATGACGCACGCCGATCCCCATATAATGGGTATCCGCCTTACGGGCTATCTTCAAAGGAGCAACCTGTCCGTCAATCTTAGCTTCCACCACTTCTGCCGACACTTTGGACAAGATAGAAGCAACAGGCTTCATTTGCAGGCTAATCCAAAAATAATTCACTCCCGGAAACAATTTTTGGTCAGCTTTCAATACAACCTCACGCTTCGGGGCCTTCACTTCCGACTTCAAAACGGAATAAGAAGTATTGGCAGCCAATGTTTTTCCCGGAGTATTATTAGATATATAATCTACCGGAGCAAAATAAGTCTTTCCCCTCCTCTCCACGCTTTCAGTTCCACCATAATACAGTTTCACAGATTCAATTTCATTCAAATTCACGTCTTTGCCGAAGTCCAACTTCACTTCATTCAGCATCTGACTTTGAGTAGCCTCTATACGTAAATGAAACAACTCATTATCCTGCCTTTCAATCAACACAGGAATCCGGGTTTCGCGGACAACAACCGTATCTGCCGCCGCACTCAACTTGAAGGGTGCTAATATAAAAACAACAATTAGCAGTAATAAGCTAGGGTTTCTCATAATATTTATAATTTTACGGGTGTAAAAATAAAAGTTTTTATTGAAATTAGAAAATAAAAAGACGGTTTCTTTATTAATTTCATAAAGAACACCGTCTTTTTATGCAATTAAAGATTCTTATCCGACAAAAATTTAATAACCAACCGTTTGTTTCAACAATGGATTATTAGTAAGAGCTCCTTGGTTGATAGGCCAAAGCAGACGGGCAGGCTCCGCCGGAGTATAGTCAAGCACGTACGAATCGCCAAAACGCCTCAAGTCATACCATCGTTTACCTTCCAGCATAAATTCAAACAAACGTTCCTGCAAGACAGCATCCGCCGGACGCTTATCGACTTCCTGATTGGGAAACCCCACTGTTGAAGCATCATACGCATCACCAAACGCACGCCGGCGCACCCGGTTTATCTCTGTAGCTGGATCCTCACCCAAAAGCACTTTCGCCTCAGCCAGCATCAATAGCAAATCCGAATATCTATAAATAGGATAATCATCACATCTCACCCGTGTACTCCCATTCATAACTCCCCAATACTTATGCGGATACACCCCTACCAATTCCAACTTGCCATTTTCCACCTTATTATATACATCTTTCAATGTAACGTCACGACGGGTGTCTCCCGGCAGAAACTTCTTGAAGTTTTCCAATTTCACCATCAGGCGCATGATACCGAAATTATTCTCGACCGACGTATTTATCAAAGTACCATCCGCATTATAGAATTTCCCTAAATAATCAGCCTGTGGAAACAAATCATTATTTCCATTCCACAGATTGTATTCAAACAATTCATTATGAATGGTAAAGATAATCTCTTTATTACCTTTATTATCATAAGCAAACACTCCCTGGTAAGTATCCATCAAGTCCAGATTGCTACGGCTGATATTATTCTGTATGTCAACCAACGCATTCTTTGCTGTCCGGGCATCTCCTTCTCCCCCGTCACGATGGGCACTCCACAGATATACATCCGCTTTCAGCATCAATGTGGCAGCCTTTGACCACAGCGATTTTTTTTCCTTTATGGTATAATCGGATCCAAAATAACTTAATGAAGATTCTATATCTTTTTTTACCTGCTCAAAGATTTCGGCAGCCGGAGTCGCCGCCTTTGCCAGTTTACCCACTTCAAAACCCAGGCTAGGCTCTTCCGTAAACACGACATCTCCCCATGAACGATATAGCTGATACATATAGTAAGCACGCAATCCATACACCTGTCCCAAATAATAATTCCTGGCACTTTCAGTCAGCACATCCGTATGAAGAGTTCTGCTGATAAACAAGTTCATCTGGTTGATATTCTGATACAAATCACCAAACCCGCTGATTCCGGGATTCTCCGCATTCAATGTAATTATAAGGAAAACGTTCCATCCCCTGGGTAGCTTCTCCACCGAAAGGAATTCCCCCAAAGACATCACTTCTTGCCTCACCCAACAAAAACATATTCCACGAATGGCTCCTGAAGCGACTATGCAGTCCAAAAACAAATGAATCAAACTGTTCCGGAGTTTTCCAGTAATTCAAGTCAGTGATATCGCTCACCGGGTCCATATCCAACGAAGTACATCCACCGGCCAACATAGCCGATGCGGCAAAAGCCAATATTATCTTTTTTATGTTCATACCTTTTCTTTTTTACACATTAAAATGACAATTGTAAACCAAACAGAACGGTTCTTGGTGTAGGATAGCGTCCATTGTCTATACCGCCACGACCATTTGCCTGAATATCCATAACCGGTTCCGGAGAAGTTCCATCATATCCGGTAATATAGAATAAATTCTGCCCCGTAACATACACGGACGCATCGGTCAAGAACACCTTATTTATAAGATTCTTCGGGAATTTATAACTCAAGGTTACCTCACGCAGACACAAATAATCCCCCTTTTCATAGAAAGTAGAGTTATTATTGTTCAGATTCGTTGTACCATTATTGGAACGGGTAATGTTCTTTTTCGCATTCTGGTCGGCCCAATAGAATTTAGGAATACTAGTTTCCGTATTGTTTTCAGACCACGAATTTCTGACATCCGTAATCAAATTGAACGACCCGTTATACTGCCCCAAGATTCTTGCTTTCAAATCATTGTAAATGGTATGACCCACCGCATAGTCAAAACGACCATACAAAGACCAGTTTTTATAGTTCAGCGTGGTAGAAAAACCACCGGTCCATTTCGGATAAATATTACCCACCACCTGACGTCGTATGAATTTATAACATTATCCCCATTCTTGTCATCCCACAGTACATCTCCCGGCTCAATGGGTTTCCATCCCGGTTTACCCGCATATTCGGCAGCCTTATTCGGCCCATACAGGTTGGCAACCTCATCCACAAAATCACCGGCATGGTTTCTCACATCATCCCAGTCACGCAAGATACGCACTTGTTTATAAGCAATGATATCACCCAAGCTTTTTCCTTCTTGAATGCCGCCTACCCAAACCAACGAGTTGGATTTTGGATCCCATACCTGCTCACCCCCCTGACGGTTGTTTACATTCCCGTTAAAAGGCAGCTTCTTCACCATATTCTTCACAAATGAAGTATTAGCGGTGACATCCCACGACCAGTCCTTCCTTGTCAGCAGATTCACCTTGGCTTCCAGTTCGAAACCACGGTTGCTGATAGTACCCAGATTCGTTTTGAACGAGGGAAATCCTGTATATTCCGGCAAATTCACATCAGTCAGCAAATCGGAAGTCGTGCGGTCATAGTAGTCCATAATCATATGAATACGATTATTGAAAAGCCCAAGTCAAGCCCCAGTTCAAACGTATGGCTCTTTTCCCAACGCAATTTACTATTGACCACCCCTGTATTCAAATAACCCAGGTTACCATTATAAGCACCTACCGAACCATATTTACCATATACATCAAAATTACCGATACCGTTTACATTACCGTTCAACCCATAACTGATACGCGGTTTAATCAAGGATACTACTTCCGCAAACTTTGAATCTTTAAAGAAAGCTTCCTCATGCACATTCCAACCGGCAGATATACCCGGAAAAAATCCCCAACGATTGTCGGACAATTTGGAAATACCGTCATAACGGGCTACCAAGGACACCATATAACGATAATTATAATCATAGTTAACACGGGCGAAACCGGAAAGAATGCGATATCCGGTTTTGACAGAAGTAGTATAAGTACGGTTAGTGCCCGCATTTAAAGTAGGTATATCATCTGTAGGAGCACCGGAAACACGCGCTTCCAGGTTCTGATACTGATAATCAAAATACTCACCACCTGCCATGGCATTGATATTATGTCCGCTAAAACCTTTTTTATATTCCAGAGTCAATGCATGCTGTTGTTGAAAAACTTTTGTATTTGTTTGAGAAGCATTACGATTGGTATTGGGAGCTTGTCCTATCTGTTGATATTTCTTTTCAAACAGTTCAAACTGACTATCTGTATAATACATAGAACTGTTTCCATTCAGGAACAATTGCTGCGGAAGGATTTCCAAAGCAAAACCGATATTAAACGAAGTCTTACGGTTCGTTGTAGAACGAGTCAGTTTATCTTTCCAATAATAAGGATTACCATCCTGATTACTCCATCCGGCAGCAGGACTTCCATCCTCATTCCACGGATTCCAAGTGGGAAACATACTCATGGTACGATAGAACAACTCATACTCTCCCGTTTCTCCGTTCCAAGGGCTTTTCAAGTCGTAAGTCCATAAATCGGGCATCTTGGACCATGAAAAACTACCGCCGGCATTCACTGTCAAAACGGGCAACAACTTGTATGAACCGTTGATAGTCCCGTTCACACGCTGATAATTGGTAGAAATTATCTGACCGTCTTCCGAATAATACCCTAAAGATGAGGAAAATGTTCCTTTGTCATTACCTCCCGACAAATTCAGATAATGATCTTGTGTAAACGCGGCATTGCGGAAAGTCAGATCATGCAGCTCACCGGCATGGTTTCTAAAAATCAAAGTTTTATCAGGGTCCACAGGATCCGCCATAGACCGCCATCCTTCATTCAGCAAATGTTTGTTTGCATCTGTCATAAAGGCCAGATCCACTCCGGAGTTAACCCCAAAACCTTTCTGGTTCTCCATACTTGTACCGCCATTGGTACGCTGCCAACCTAAACGTTGATAATACAAATAGTCACCGGCATCCAAATACTTATACCCTTCACGTGCAAAGTTCACACCCCCTTTGAACTTATAAGTAATTTGTGTCCTGCCTTCCACCCCCTTCTTGGTTGTCACCAGAATTACGCCGTTATTGGCACGGGCACCATAAATAGCTGTGGAAGCCGCATCTTTCAGTACCTGTATGGATTCAATATCTGAAGGATTGATATCATCCATAGAACGCACAAGGCCATCCACCACGCCAACGGCCCTTCCAGATTCTTGTTTATGGAAGCACCACCACGCAAAACGATATTGGGCGAACTACCCGGTTTACCCGAAGTATTTGTCACACGCAATCCGCTGACAGTTCCCTGCAAGGATTGGGCCGCATTACTCATAGCTGCATTTTGTAATACTTTATCATCCAACTTTGAAATAGAGTTCGTCATCAACGAACGTTTCTGACTCATTCCATAACCGGTCACCACGACCTCATCCAGCATTTCTGCATCTTCTTTTAAAATAACCTTGTAGGTGTTTGGCACTCCCACTACAATTTGTTGTGTTTTGTAACCTATATAACTCACATCCAGTTTTGCCCCCACAGGCACTTGGATAGTAAAGTTACCGTCTACATCAGTTATTGTACCATTTGTTGTCCCCACCTCCAGGACACTTGCTCCGATAACAGGTTCACCGGTGGCATCTACCACTACCCCTGTTATCGTTTTTGTTTGCGCCATCATGTTTATTGCAAAACAGAGGCATACGATAAAAAAGAGAGCTTTCTTCATGAATCTCAGATTTGGTTGATAAATTAATGTTTAAATAAAAAAGTTTAATTAAGTGTTAGTTTTAAAACCCCTCAAAAAGAAAATAATTTTAAAATCAACAGCGAATATATACACGTATATTTAGTATATACAAGAAACAAAAGGAACTATATTCTTTATTAGTCTTTGTTTTTTAGAATAAACTAAATATTAAGGCATATTTTAAAAAGTTACATAAGGGAATAACTCAAAAAAGGAAAAAAGGTTCATACGGAGAAGATATAACAAGAAAAAACCTCCTTGCAATTCCTTGCAAAGAGGTTACTGAATTGTACACCCGATGAGAATCGAACTCATATCGTCGGAACCGGAATCCGGTATTCTATCCATTGAACTACGGGTGCGTCTGAAACTTGGACGTGCAAAAGTACAAAATATATTGTCTTTATCCTAATAATTTGGGATATTTATCTATCAAAATAATATTTTGCTCATTAATTTAAGTATAAAACAATCAATTTGATTATATTTTCGGCTAAACATATAACAATATCACAAATAATTTCTATATTTGCAAGCAATTAAAACAACTAGATCTATTTTACAATGAGTTACCTAATTAAACCAGCTAACTATAAAGCCTTGCTTGATTTAAAACAAACAGAGTTAGGCATTAAGCAAATAAAAGAGTTCTTTCAACAGAACCTGTCGTCAGAATTACGTCTGCGCCGTGTCACCGCCCCGCTATTTGTATTGAAGGGAATGGGTATCAATGATGACTTGAGCGGAACCGAACGGGCGGTATCTTTCCCTATTAAAGACTTGGGAGACGCACAGGCCGAAGTTGTCCATTCACTGGCAAAATGGAAAAGGCTGACTTTGGCCGATTACAATATAGAGCCGGGTTATGGCATCTATACAGACATGAACGCCATCCGGGCTGACGAGGAATTAGGTAATCTCCACTCGCTATATGTAGACCAGTGGGACTGGGAGCGTGTAATTACCAAAGAACAACGCACGGTTGATTTCCTGAAACAAATAGTAACCCGTATTTATGCAGCCATGCGCCGCACAGAATATATGGTATGTGAAATGTACCCGCAGATCAAACCCTTCCTGCCACATGACATTCATTTCATCCACTCGGAAGAGCTTTGCCAGATGTATCCCGACAAGAGTCCGAAAGAACGTGAACATGCCATCTCACAAAAATACGGTGCGGTATTTATTATAGGTATAGGCTGCAAACTGAGTGACGGTAAAGAACATGACTTGCGCGCACCTGACTATGACGACTATACCACAATCAACCCGGAAACCGGACTTCCCGGTCTGAATGGCGACCTGTTAGTTTGGGACAAAGTACTGGACCGTTCCGTCGAACTTTCCTCTATGGGTATCCGTGTAGACAAAGAAGCGCTGCTCCGCCAACTGACACTCAGCGGACAGGAAAAACGTAAAGAACTGTATTTCCACAAACGCCTGCTAAATGAAACTCTTCCTTTGTGTATCGGCGGTGGTATAGGACAGTCACGACTCTGTATGCTTTATTTACAGAAAGCCCACATAGGTGAAATCCAAGCCAGTATATGGCCCGAAGATATGAGAAAAGAATGCGCTCAACTGGGTATGCAACTTATTTGATTATAATCTATCAGCAATGAAAGAAGAGGATGATTATAAAAAGTCATCCTCTTTTTATTTGTCATTTTTACAAATTACCCCTATCTTTTAACGCACATTTTATAATAAGAGAAATGCCATGAACGTACAAATAGAAGAAAGCTGGAAACAACATCTGGCACCCGAATTTGAAAAAGATTACTTTATCAGACTCACTGAGTTTGTAAGAAGCGAATACCAGACTGCCACTATTTACCCACCGGGCAGATTTATATTCAACGCCTTCAATCTGTGCCCGTTTGACAAAGTGAAAGTCGTCATTATCGGCCAAGATCCCTACCATGGTCCCGGCCAGGCGCACGGACTCTGCTTCTCTGTTAATGACGGAGTACCTTTTCCTCCTTCCCTACAAAATATTTTCAAAGAAATACAAAGCGATTTGGGTGCTCCCATCCCTACTTCAGGCAACCTGACCCGCTGGGCGAATCAAGGAGTTTTATTACTCAATGCCACACTGACGGTCCGTGCCCACCAGGCAGGCTCTCATCAACGACGGGGCTGGGAGGAATTTACAGATGCCGCCATCCGTGTATTGGCAGAACAACGTGAAAATATTGTATTCATCTTATGGGGATCTTATGCACAGAAAAAAGGCGCCTTCATAGACCGCAACAAGCACCTGGTACTGGCTTCTGCACATCCGTCCCCCCTGTCAGCCTATAACGGTTTCTTTGGCAACAAGCACTTCAGCCGTACCAACGAATATTTGCAAGCGCACGGGCAAACACCGATTGAGTGGTAGACATAAATAAAAACAGAATAAAAAAATGAGAAATGGTTGCGTGTTGTTATCAGAAACCATTTCTCATTTTTTTATTCCCAACTTCTTCCTAGTACCAATTCACCGCACTACCCGTATTGCTTCGCTGATCCCATTTCAAAGCATCGGTCAGCATACTGGAGTTAGCACGAATACTGAAGTTATAGGAAGTAAAGGGACCGAATACCAAGCCACAGCTCATATTGAAACAGTGCAGGTCACGGCTGATATTGACCGTTGTCATTGACATCTCTTTCGTATTAAAAATCATACCCCGAAGAATAATTCACATTCCAGCGGCTACCCAACTTCACATTACCGGAAACATTCAATGAATGAGTCACCGAATAAGGATATCGCATCGTCTTGATATTAATCTGCTTGCTTCTGTCCTCACGAATACTATAACTATAACTCAAGCTCAATGACCATGGCATCTTGAAAGCCATATAGCCATCCGGATCTATAGCCGCCTTCTCTGTCTTTCTCAAACCGGAGTTATCTTCTTCCTCTGTGTTTTCATTGCCATCATCACTGTACTCATCCAGATTTTCATTCTTCTTGTCTTTATCCCCTTTACTGTCCTTTTCATCTTTCGGGCCAAACCATTTTTTCCACGAATCATTATTCAATGTATACGAGAAAGAACCGCTATACCCCTGAAAACGACCAAAACGTCCGTATGACCATTCTGTACGGTTGCCTTCCACTACCTTGCCGTCTTTATCAAACTCATAAGCATACGTAGCAAACTGGGCGTTCATATTAAAAGTATAACTCTTGGTCAGTTTCAAGCGCAGATTCATACTCAAATTTCCCCAAGGTTTCTCTTTAGCCGCCGCATTATAGGAAATACTGGCTCCCAACTGGTCAATCAAGCTGATTTTCTTCACTCCGGTAGTATCCGCATCGGATTTCACTTTCATTTCCACATTATTGTCTATAGAGAAAGTAAAATTCTCGGATTACCACTGGGTGAGAAGGAGTAAGGCAAACCTTCATATGGATTATAAGTCTGAGTACGTACTTCTCCATCCGTATCAGTATAAGTATACGTTCCCACATATCCATACCTGGACGTACTGAAGTCCGGTGCATAACTCATGCTCACCGAAGGAGTAAAGACGTGACGGATCATTTCAATCTTGTCGCCAAACAATTTCTTCCACGGTTTGTAGAAACCATACATCTTGGTATTCACCTGCAAGCTCAAATCATAGTTATACACACGGTTGAAACCGTTGATTGTATCTCTCCGCACATTATTAGGTGCCGACGGATCATAACTCTGCTCTACCTTGCGCATATACCAACGCTCGGTATAGTTAAAAGAAGGCACGATATTGATATATTTGAATAAGGTAAATGTAGCTGATAGGAATTTTGTGCTGCATACCATTGGTCCATTTATTCAA
>ENA-OPZC01000251-OPZC01000251.1-human-gut-metagenome-genome-assembly--contig:-NODE-251-length-10317-cov-1.282728_pt1 | contig 10317 bp, 5 predicted proteins | sample MGYA00242477_ERZ504491 | MGnify/ENA primary metagenome ERZ504491 (study PRJEB26092, sample SAMD00036249) | human gut metagenome | host: Homo sapiens | study: EMG produced TPA metagenomics assembly of... | reverse complement strand
AGCCAGACATGCTTCGTCTGGCTTTTGACTTTATTATAACTTGGAGAGAAACACGCACGAGGCCGAATGCTTACAGCGAAGCTGCCTCTTCACCTTAGTGAAGCAATGAACGCACCCGAACAAAAATACGCCTTATGACGCTCCCCTGCAATGGAACAACCGTAGCTATGACACAGGAATCAGAACAACCGATATCCGTCAAACCAAATTTGGCAGCGGAGAATGGCAAACCATTTCGGGGGGATTTAGAATGTATTTTCACGGTACATTACTGATTTACAGCAAATACCGTGAAAAATCCAAGATGACAATATACGTATAATCAAAAACTCCCTTGGTACAACCAAGGGAGACAGGTATACATTTCCTTTAAAAGTTCCGGATGCAATTGGGATTATAAAGCAGCCCTTCGGCTGCTTTATGTTTCTCTATCCTCTGTGTTAGCATTTAAAGGAATGATTCATCTTTTACTTATTACTTGCCTTAACAAACTTATAAAGCACGAAAGTCTTGGGCGCCATCTCTACATTCAGTACATTACCCTCAATCGTAACATCACTTTCTTTCGGAGTAATGACATTCGGATGCTCTACCGTGTTATCTTTATCCAAATCGGCAGACTGGAGCGTGATGCATTTACCTTCCACAAGTTTATCACTCTTCTTCAATCCGTTGAAAGTCACTGATACCGGTTGTGCCTTATCCGAAGTATTGGCAATTTTCACGATACAAGCCTTTTCATCCTTATCCCATACGGCACTGGCAAACAGACCATCCTGTCCTTCCTGACCGCTCACAGCTTTTTTATCCATTGTCAACGGCAATACATGCGTGCCTTTATTATGACTGTACAACTGTTGTACATAGTAACTGCAAGTACGGACGGAATTCAGATTATCAAACCAAATCAAATCCGGACGCCACTGCCACCCTTCCACATGAGCAAACAAAGGCGCATAAGTAGCCATGTGTACCACATCGGCATTGCGTTCCAGTCCGGTCATGAACGCAGCTTCCATTAAAGCAGCATTAAAATGGTTCCATTTCTTGCCTTTTCCATGACAAGCATATTCTCCGGCAAAGACCTTCGGACCTTTGCGGTCGTAATTATCATAACGGTTACCTTGTGCCAGGAACCAGCTTTCGGGACGATAGAAATGCTCATCCACCAAATCCACTTTCAGATTTTTCATTTCCGGCCATAAGTAATCAAAGTCTTTACCTTCAGACTGAGGTCCCGAACTGCCGACAATCTTGATTTCGGGATGCGCCTTACGAAGCACCTCGACAAACTGTTTCAGACGTTCCGGATATTCCGGTCCCCATTGTTCGTTACCAATACCCAAGAACTTCAAGTTGAAGGGAGCAGGGTGTCCCATATCCGCACGAACTTTTCCCCAAGTAGTCGTAACATCACCATTGGCAAATTCAATCAGATCCAATGCATCCTGTATATACGAATCAAGTTTGGACAAGCTGACCTGCTGGTCGGGGTCATTCTGATACTGGCATACCAGCCCGCAGTTCAGAATAGGCAACGGTTCGGCGCCTATATCCTCCGACAACTGGAAATACTCAAAGAAGCCCAGTCCGTAAGTCTGGAAATAATCGGGGAAGAAACGATGCTTGAACGTATAATGCCAGCGGTTTTCATTCAACGGGCGATTCTCTACCGCACCTACTGTTTTTTCCATTCGTAACGGGTAGCCTCATCCGTACCTTCCACAATACAGCCACCGGGAAAACGGAAAACACCGGGTTTGATATCATATAAAGCCTGCACCAAGTCCTTGCGAAGACCGTTCTTACGCTCTTTCCAAGTATCCACAGGGAAAAGAGAAACATGTTCCAGATCCACCGTTCCCGCACTTTCAAGGAAAATACGGAGATGAGCCTTGGGTTCCGTTCTCGGCGATTTCAATATCACCTCATATTGTTTCCAATCCTTCGAGTTCACTGTCAGTTCTTTTGACTCAAAAGCCTGACGTTCCTCCATCGTATCATTCTTGATCAATTCAATGCGAAGTTTCTGGTTCTCACCACGTGCCCATACGGAAAAACGGTACTCGGCTCCTTCCTTGACACCTATACCGAAGAAACCTTCGTTTTCAATCCCTGTATGTTTTTCCCTGTGCCCGGAATTACCCAGACGGACATAATGCGGATTTCGTTCAAACGGCCCGTCATCCATCAAGGTCACGTTACCGAAAACATTCCACCCCATAAAACGTTGCGGGAATTCGAATGAACGGTTCTTTACCAGTTCGGCATACAATCCTCCGTCGGCTCCATAATTAATGTCCTCAAAAAACAAACCATACATGGTTGGTTGTATTTCCGCACCAAGTTTATTGGTCTGCACGACCATGTTGTGCGCATTCTGTGCATGTAGCGCTACTCCGGCAGCAAATACCCATGCCGTGAATAGAGTTCGGTGTAATTTCATGATAGTAATATTATTAATTTTTATTTAGTTAATTCTCTTTCCCCATACAGAATGCCCTTGAGCATCCAGACCAGTAAAGAGAATGGTTTCTGTCTCATTTTCCCAATCGTGTCCGGCAAAGATAATCAAATTGTTAATATCTTCTGTCGCTGTTTTTATAGTAAGAAGCTGTTTTTTAGCATTAAACCCCCATACTGCATCTCCCGCACTGCCATCTGCTTCCAAAACGACACGGGCAGATAATGCCTGCTCACCATTCCGCAAGTCTCCTTCGCCCCACAATATCTGACCGGCCTCCAAGCTACGTTCCAAAGGTGGTTCCTGAATGCGGATAATTTCCACTCACCTACCAAATCTTCTTTAGTGAAAGAGCGCGGAGCAGTACCCGCATAGCGTTCGGGAGAAACCACGGGCCATCCATTCACAGTAAAGAACACTTCACGCACATGCAGATCCATCAAATGGTTCTGAGGAGAGAGACGTCCCTGGTGAGCCATAAAATAACGGCCGTCACCGGCATCAATAAGACCGCAATGAGCCGTTCCCGCCCATCCCGGATGATTTTCGAAGCGATAAGGAGCTGTCAATATGGGAACATTATTCGTTGTATCTTTTATATCCTCTCCATAGAAATCCACAAAAGGTCCTTCGGGAGAATCGGAATAAGCGACACGTACATTATAGGTAGTCATCAACGGATCGTAGGATGTAAACAGATAATATTTGCCAAGTTCCGGCTGATACATGATTTCCGGCGCTTCCAAGTTGTCTTTCCGGTAATTGGCCCGGCGTGCTATCAAGTGCCCATGATCCTCCGACTGCTTAGTCATTCCTGTTTCGGGATTCAGTTCCACACAGTACAGACCGCCGAAATAAGAGCCATAATGCATCCACCACTTTCCGGTTTCCGGGTCCTCAATAACAGAAGGATCTATGGCATTCATCGCATCCCCTTCCCCTGTCTTGACCACACACCCTTTCTGTATCCAGGGACCTTCGGGAGAATCCGACTCGGCCATACCGATATAGGATGTATTCCTGCCGAATGCCGATACACAATAATACAAACGATAAATACCCTGATAAGGCATCAGGAAGGGAGCCCAAATGTTAGTCGCCCCTTTTCCCTCCGCCTGACTATGGACCCATTCTATAGCCGGAGCAGGTATTTCGGGAAAGGCCCATCCCACAAAATCCCAATGTACCAGATCTTTTGATTTGCGTACCTGGATAAAACCTAACGGTACATTCTTCTCTTCCGCCTCTTTCCGGTTCTCGGCAAAGATAGCATCAGTGGAATACATATAATAGGTATCCCCTATTTTTTTACAGGCCGGATCGTGTACATTATACGTTCCCCACTGCTTGTAATTTTCCATAGACGAAAGGGCGGTATAATCATCCACCCAAGGATTCGGTGAAGGAACAGGCACGAAAGCCGTAGGTGCATTGCATGATACCAATGCCCCTACGACCAACAGGCCTAAACCAACCAACCTATTTATTATTAACCTCTTCATGTCCATGAATAATCTTTGAGGAAAAAATTGCTGTTCCATAGTATTTTGTTTATTATATGACCATTTGCTAATGTACTAATTTGTCAATGGCCATGTGGCATATAGCGCAGCCAATCGGCACATTGACACATTGACTAATTATTATTAATGCAAATATAGCTGCAACCAAAAGCTCGCCAGGTGGACAATATCGCTTAAAGGGTGGACATTTGTACAGCAGAGGGATAAAAATGATTTGTTTGTTTTTAAGGAAAAACGAAAAGGTATATCTTTGTTTCCATAATGGTATATTCTTACGTCATTAATGAACTACACACTATGAAAAGACATTCTTTGCTATTTGCTCTGTTCATCTTTCTGTCGAGCCTGTCTATACAGCTGAAGGGACCGCCGGAAAATGGTCCGAACGCTATAACGTCACCGCTATTACGATGGATGAAGGACTTCCTCACAACTTCGTGGACGATATATTGAAAGACAGCCAGGGCTTTTTATGGATTGCCACCCGTGGGGAAGGAATCGCCCGTTATGACGGTTATGAATTTACCGCCTTCAATATGGGAAGCACCCACACCAAACTACGAAGCAACTTCATAAACAAACTGTGTGAGGATAACTTCAAGCGTATTTGGGCTGTCAGTGAAATGGGTATTGACATATTGGATATACAAACCATGCAGACTGTACAAGTCGCTGATACGAAAGACAAACTTATTTCACTGTGCAACCGCCCCTCCCATCTCATTCTCCATAGCAAAGCGGGAAATATTTGGGTTTGTTCGGAAAACAATTTATTCAAAATTACCTTTGGCAAACAAGGAAATATAAGACAGATCATTAAAATATGCGAAGTGCCGGCAGGAGAATCCATCCGGACTATTTGTGAGGTGGAAGACTATCTTTGGATAAACTACAAAGACGGTATCTACCGCATCAAAGAATCGGCTATGGAAGTACAGGAACCCACATTCATTTCATCTGCCCTGCAATTACCCGGTGTGTCCATACAAGTAATCTGCCGGAAAGAAAATGAAATTTGGATTGGCAGCGCACAAGGCCTTTTCCGATACAATATGGATACGGAACTGATGAAGCATTATATGTACGATCCGAATGACAACAACTCGCTTTCCCAAAACTTTATCACAGACATAGCAGAAACAGGAGAACATACCATGCTGGTTGCCACCCTAAAAGGTATAAACCTTTATAATGCGTTGACAGACAATTTTGAGCGGATAAATAAAGATACCGGAGAAGGAGAAATTGTACAAAACACATTGAACTGTGACTTCGTAAACTGTCTGCTGACCGATGGTGACATTATCTGGGTAGGAACCGAAGTGGGAGGGCTGAACAAGATGAGCCGCCGGATGCTGTTGGTACAAAACTATTATCATATTCCCACCATTCCCGGAAGTCTTTCCCAAAATCCCGTCAATGCCATTTATGAAGACCCGTCGGGTGTTTTATGGGTAGGAACCGTAGAAGGAGGTTTAAACCGGCGGGCTCCCGGCAGCAACACTTTTGAACACTATACCACTGATGCACCCGCCCACCTAAGCCATAATACCGTCAGTTGTTTTACCAGCGATAACGATGGAAGGCTCTGGATAGGAACCTGGGGAGGAGGCATAGGATGGATAGACATGAAAAATCCGCAGAACAAACAATTCCACCACATAGAAATACCCGAATACGGAGACTTCTCATGGGGATGGGCCGGAAGTATCTGCTATGACCACTTGAATAATGCCATCTGGGTGGGAACCAGTACCAATATCTATGTTTACGACTTGAAAACACAAACGCTCACCGAACCATTCAAGGGTATGAACCTAGGTGGAATTGAAGGCTGTACAGGATACTATATAGATAAGGATAACCACCTGTGGCTGGGACTTACAGAAGGACTTTGCCGAATAGATCTAAGCAGTTTGAAAGCCCCCAGACTGATTTATCAACTCTGGAGGATCAAGCTGGACGAACCGGAATCAAAGTTGAAGGAAAGGGTAACCTACATCACCCAGTCTAAAGACGGAACCCTATGGATAGGCAGCAACGGATATGGTTTCTACAAATCCTCACCAACAGAAAACGGAGAATATACCTTCCGCTCCTTCACCACCGAAGACGGACTGATAAACAACAGTGTCCGCTGCATATCGGAAGATAAAGAAGGGTATCTTTGGATTACCACCACCAACGGACTCTCCCGCTTCAATCCTAACAACAACAGCTTCTTCAACTATACCCGGAAAGACGGACTATTATCCAACCAGTTCTATTGGAACGCAATATGCCGTGCCGCCAATGGAGATTTGTATGTAGGAAGTACTAAAGGGCTGTCTGTAGTCAAACCGGTCATAGACACAAATCCCAAGGAGGCTGTTCCTCTGGCATTCACCCATGTTCGTGTGGCCAATGAAGAACGATTGTACACAAACGGCACCCTACAGTTACACGAACGCGACAAATCTCTCTATATTGAATTTGCCGCACTGGATTATGATGCATCGACATTCGCCAATTATTATTACCGCTTGAAAGGATTTGACGACAAATGGATAAAAGTGCCGGCCAACAGGCGACAAGCCGCCTATACCAACCTGCGTCCCGGCAACTATACTTTCGAACTGCGTTATGCCCCCGACGACAAACAATGGCTGGAAGAAATGGCAGAACTCCACATTGCCGTATCACCTTATTTCTATAAAACCATCTGGTTCATTCTGTCCATATTGGTTCTTCTATCTTTCCTTATATATAAGGTATTATCATGGAGGCTTCGTTCGTTAAAAGAACAACAAGAAATGCTCCACATCAAAGTAGAGGAACGTACCCGTGAACTGGAAGAACAAAAAAAACTGCTTTCCACTCAGGCAAGCGAGCTCTATCGTCAAAAACCAACTATTGAAACAGCAAAACGAAAAGATAACCAAACAAAAAGGGCAACTGATACAAATGTCAAAGAAAGTACAGGAATTGACGGTTGACAAACTCGCCTTCTTCACCAATATCACCCATGAATTCCGTACTCCGTTGACATTAATCGTAGGACCTATAGAAAGGGCATTGAAACTAAGCTACAATCCTCAAGTCATTGAACAATTACATTTTGTGGAGCGCAACTCAAAATATCTGCTCTCACTGGTCAACCAATTAATGGACTTCCGCAAAGTAGAATCAGGGAAAATGGAAATTGTCCGCAACCCGGGCAACTTTGCCAAGTTACTCAATGAACTGCTGGTTCCCTTCGACGCATATGCATCCGAAAGAGGAATAACCATCGAACGTCGTTTCCGCCTTCCTTCATGTGAAATCATGTACGATGAGGATGCCATGCATAAAGTGATTGTCAATTTGATAGGAAATGCTTTGAAATTTACCCCCAAAGGAGGACAAATTACCATCTATGCCACCCCCTTCCGCCAGGAAGAGCAGGAAAAGTTGTTCATCTGTATCCGGGATACGGGGCCAGGACTGCCCGAAGAAGAGATAGACAAAGTATTCAACCGCTTCTACCAATCACAAAACAAGACGCATTCCTCTATCAACGGACAAAGCGGGACCGGAATCGGCCTCTATCTATGCAAACGAATTGTCCAGTTGCATGGAGGTTCAATTTGTGCCAAGAATAATCAGAGCAAAGGATGTTCTTTCCGTATTTTACTTCCTTTGCAATATGCCGATGCAGACAGTCTGCCCGCACCAACAGAGCAAGTTAAAGAACCGGTAGAATCTCCGCTGGCCTTGCAACCTGCCACCAATGGAAAACTGACGATTCTGGTAGTAGAAGACAACAAAGATATGCGCGCCTATATCCGTTCCATTCTGGCCGAATATTATAACGTGCTCGAAGCATCCCAAGGTGAAGAAGCATTGACTGTGCTCCAATCCCAGAACGTGGATTTCATAGTCAGTGACTTGATGATGCCTGTCATGGATGGTATGGAACTGTCCCGCCGGGTAAAATCCAATTTCGCCATCTCACATATCCCCTTCCTGATGCTCACAGCCAAAACATCCAACGAATCGCGCATCGAAAGCTTCCGTATAGGTGTAGACGAATACCTGCTGAAACCATTTGATGATACTTTGCTGCTGGCCCGGATATCCAATATACTGGAAAACCGCAAACGTTTCCAACAAAAGTTCTCATACAGTATGGATGTGGATGCACTGAATATCGAAAAAGAATCCAGTGACAAGAAATTCCTGGACAAGGCGATGCAGATTGTGAAAGAAAACTATAAGAACTCCTATTACGAAATAAGCGATTTCATCGAAGCAATGGGGGTAAGCAAAAGTTTGATGAACAAAAAAATGCAAAATCTGACGGGACAGTCTGCCGGACAATTCATGCGTAACTACCGGCTGAATCTTGCGCGGGAACTTATTATCCGTAACCGGCTGACGCACAATATGAACATATCCGAAATAGCATACGAAGTGGGATCAATGACCCCAAATACTTCACACGCTGCTTTACAAAACATTTCGGAACAACACCCAGTTCGATGATGGAGAATGGAACCGACTGACTTATTCCAGAGCGTAAAATGAACGGATTGTATACCATAAATGCTCCGTTTTTCTACGCTCTCACCTCGCTAAATAAATTATCTTTGCTCTACATTATAATAGCATATTTAATACCCATGAAAAAACAATTTATGACTTGGCTGCTTGCCATCACTACAATGTCAGCTTTTGCCCAACAAGCTACAGTTACAGGACCCGATTCCTTTTTGAAAGTAAATGTATCCGTAAAACAGGGTATCCCCGTTTATTCCGTTACCTATAAGGACAAGACCATCCTGGAAGATTCACCTTTAGGTTTCATTGCCAATGTGGGGGACTTCAGCCGAGATATGACTTTCACCGGACAAAAAGAGAATAAAATAGATAAGACCTATACACAAGACCGTATCAAACAATCACAAATTCATTATCAAGCCAATGAACTTACATGCACCTTTACCAATAAAGAAAAGAAAAATATAAATATAATATTCCGCGTAAGCAACAACGATATTGCTTTCCGCTACGAAATGCCCAAATATGGCGATACGGGAAGCATCGTGATAGAAAAAGAAACTACCGGTTTTGACTTCCCCTCCTTCACCACTACTTTCCTGTGCCCGCAAAGTGACGCCATGATAGGTTGGAAACGTACCAAGCCCAGCTATGAGGAAGAATATAAGGCTGACGCTCCTATGAATGTACGTTCACAATATGGGCACGGTTACACATTTCCTTGTCTGTTCCATGTAGGAGAAAATGGCTGGGCACTTATCAGTGAAACCGGAGTAGACAGCAAATACTGTGGTTCACACCTGAGCGATGCCACCGCCGACGGACTTTATACCCTCGCTTTCCCCATGCCCGAAGAAAACAACGGTAACGGTACGGCATCTCCCGGTCTTGCATTGCCCGGTTCCACTCCTTGGCGTACTATTACTGTAGGCGAAAACCTGAAGCCCATTGTAGAAACAACGATTCCATGGGATGTCGTGGAACCTCTTTACCCAACGGAGCATACATACCAAATGGGACGCGGAACCTGGAGTTGGATACTTTGGCAAGATGGCAGCATCAATTTCGACGATCAGAAAAAATATGTAGATCTTGCTGCCGCCATGGGATATGAATATGTATTGATAGACAACTGGTGGGATACCAACATCGGCCGTGAACGTATGAAAGACTTCATAGACTATGCACACAGTAAAAATGTAGATGTATTTTTATGGTATAGTTCCAGCGGCTACTGGAATGATATAGTGCAAGGTCCTACCAATTACATGGACAATCCCATTATCCGTAAAAAGGAAATGAAATGGCTGCATAATATAGGAGTAAAAGGAATCAAAGTAGACTTCTTCGGAGGTGACAAGCAGGAAACCATGCGTCTGTACGAAGCCATCCTGAGCGATGCGGATGATAATGGACTGATGGTCATTTTCCACGGCTGTACCCTTCCTCGGGGATGGGAGCGTATGTATCCTAATTATGTAGGAAGCGAAGCCGTGCTCGCATCGGAAAACCTGATTTTCCAACAACATTTTTGCGATGAAGAAGCGTTTAATGCCTGTCTGCATCCATTTATCCGCAACACCATCGGTTGCATGGAGTTTGGTGGCACATTCCTCAACAAACGCCTCAACCGCAACAATGACGGCGGAAACATACGCAAGACCACTGATGTATTCCAACTGGCAACAGCCGTTTTATTCCAAAATCCTATTCAGAATTTTGCGTTGGCGCCTAATAACCTGACCGATGCCCCCCAAGTTTGTTTGGATTTCATGAAGCAAGTTCCCACCACATGGGACGAAACAAGATTCA
>ENA-OPZC01000250-OPZC01000250.1-human-gut-metagenome-genome-assembly--contig:-NODE-250-length-10319-cov-1.210459_pt1 | contig 10319 bp, 10 predicted proteins | sample MGYA00242477_ERZ504491 | MGnify/ENA primary metagenome ERZ504491 (study PRJEB26092, sample SAMD00036249) | human gut metagenome | host: Homo sapiens | study: EMG produced TPA metagenomics assembly of... | reverse complement strand
ATGGTTTTATACCCTAATAAGCTGCCGGAAAGTGAACGGGTATGCTCCGGAATATGTATTTGTATCGCTTTCAGTCAAGACAATTGTCTGGTCGGCTTTTTTCAGGCAGTCTTTGACCGACATGGTAACCGTACTCATACCGATGTAGGCCACCTGGATGCTTTGGTCGGTGCCAACTTCCAGCGTGAAATTGCCGTTTTCGTCGGTAAGGGTACCGTTGGTCGTATTCGCCACAAGTACAGTTGCCGCGATAATGGGTTTTCCTTTCTCATCCACCACCTTCATCTTCAGTTTAGTCTTTTCGGCAGGGTTCGACACATTTTTATCGGCATACGTTTCCAGAACTGCCGATAAATCATTAACTTTGACACTTGAAATCTCGTCGAGAGGTTTGGAGATTTCAGGACGGGCAAAAGCAGCTACGGTAACGGCTGCCAACGGAAGTACATAGAGGTACTTGGCACGTCCCACGGATTGGATTTTTTTCGAATCATCATAGTGATACGTTTTTTAAGTGAACTGTGATTAAAGCTGTTGGCAATAGAGTAGAGCCTTGCGCCAACGGCTTTTTTTATCAATAGCATTTGATATTCTTTCGCGTTGATTCCCTGACGGAGAACTTCTTCGTCGGCTTCGTATTCATGAATGTTCTGCAACTCCTGTTTGAGCAGCCAGATGGCCGGATTGAACCATTGCAGCCAGGCACAGGCTTCGGTCAGCAACAAATCCCATGAGTGACGGTGATGGATGTGAGCCATTTCGTGCACCAGAATGTGATGTCCGCTTTCCTTCAGGTCCGTTTCCGAAATCACGATGTAGCGCATCCAGCTGAAAGGGGCCAGTTTACGACGGTGGACTACCAAGCGGATACCATTGTCCAACCTTTCACACCGGCTGTGACGAATGAGATAAAGCATGCGTCCCAACGACCAGAGGTGACGGACGATGACAAAAAACAAGCCCGCAAAATAGACTAACACCAGCCCTTCCTGCCAGTGGAACGGGCGACTTCCCTCTTCCACCACTACCGCTTCGCTATTCCATTGGTACATCAGCAGCAAGTCTTCCATCGACATCACTTGTGCATTTACCGGCGAAGCCTGTTCCACCGTCACTTTTACCAAAGGCAGCAGACACGAGAGCAGCATCACTCCCAGTAAAGCCATCCGGTTGAAACGGTGGAAAGTTTCTTTACTGAGCAGCAGGCGGTAGAACAGATAGAACATTGCCAGGCAGACAGCCGATTTGAGTATGTAGACTAAAAAGGTTCCCATAGGCAGACGTGTTTTATTGTGGTTTCTCGTTCTGTCCCTCTTCCACCTGACGGATGAGTTCTTTGAGTTCTTCCACTGAGATGTCTTCCTCTTTCACCAGCGAGGAAACAGCCCCCAAGAAAGAATTGTTGAAATATTTGAAGATGACCCCGCGCAGGGTTTTCCGCCGGAATTCCTCTTCCGACACTATAGCATGATACTGGTAGGTATTACCGAACGCGGTATGCGACAGGTACCCCTTTTCTTCCAGTCCCCTTACAATGGTCGACAGGGTATTGAAGTGCGGCCGGGGTTCTTCGTAAAGTTCCACCAGCTGTTTGACGAACATCGGACCTTTCTCCCAGAAAAATCCCATGATTTCTTCTTCTTTGGCAGTAAGTGTTTTCATATCCGTTTCAATTGGTTACTGCAAAGAACTAAAACTTTTAGTCGATAAACTAATTTTTATAGTTAATATAACTAAAGAGTATAGTTATATAACCATATAGAGCTTTCAATACCTTGAAACGGCTTTCATAATACTATTTTCTTATCAGTTCAGCGGATATCATTTCGGCTTGCTTTATCACCGTTTCCGTAGCCAACATCTGCATGTCTGGCGGATAGCCATAACGGCGCAGCAACCGCTTGATGGACACACGCATTTTAGCCCGTACATTTTCTTTAATTTCCCAGTCAATAGATGCATTGTTACGTATAGTTTCTGTCAGGACCACGGCAAGTTCCCTGAGTTTATCTTTACCCATCAACTCCATAGCGCTATTATTATCAGCTACAGCAGAGTAAAAAGCATATTCATATTCAGACAATCCCAGTTCCTTAGCCGCGTTATCATGCGCTACAATATGTTTGCTCAAACCTATCAGTTCATCAATAACCTCTACCGCAGTAATTACCTTGTTATGGTATTTATTAATAGAAGCCTCCAGCATCTCCATCAGGCTTTTTCCCTGAACCAGATTATGCTGCATACGAGTTTTTATTTCATCATTCAGTAATTTGCGCAAAACTTCCAATGCAAGATTCTTATGCTCCATGCCTTTCAGTTCCATCAGAAACTCTTCTGAAAGAATGGATATATCCGGTTTTTTGATGCCTGCCGCATCAAAAATATCCACCACCTGTTCCGAAACCAAAGCCTTATCTACCACCTGACGGATAGTTGTTTCGATTTCTTCATCAGTCTTATGCGAAGCAGATACATCAAATTTGCAAAGTCTAGCCTTCACCGCCTGGAAGAAAGCAACCTCTTCCTTTACTTTCATTGCCCTTTCATGAGGAATGGCAATGGCAAAAGCTTTAGACAATGCATTGACTTCGTTCACAAACCGCTTCTTGCCTTCATCCAAGCCAAGAATAAAATCCTCAGCCTGCAAAATAAATGATAACTTTTGAGAAACATCTGCCGTGAAATAAGGACGATAATCAAAACCGTGCAAAAGCTGTTGCACCACCTCCAGTTTTTCTTCCATCAAAGCAACCGCCTGCTCCTGCTGTTCTGTAGGATTACCTTTTCCCCCCGAATCCGAATAGAACGACAAAGCCTTTTTCAGGTCGGAAGCAATGCCCAGATAATCCACTACCAGCCTCCCGGCTTATCCTTGTACACACGATTTACACGAGCTATGGCCTGCATCAGATTATGTCCTTGCATAGGTTTGTCAATGTACAAAGTATGCAGACACGGAGCATCAAACTCCCGTAAGCCACATATCACGCACAATCACCAGTTTCAGCTCATCATCCGGATCTTTCATCCGCTCGGCCAACAAACGCCGCTGACCTTTTGTAGTATGATGCCGGGAAATATCAGGCCCATCAGATGATGCCGAAGTCATGACCACCTTTATCACACCCTTTTCCAAGTCATCCGAATGCCACTGCGGACGCAGGTCAATAATGGCATTATACAATGTCACCGCAATACGACGGCTCATGGCCACAATCATAGCTTTTCCCTCAAAAACTTCCTGACGCTGTTCGAAATGCGTCACAATATCCCTTGCTATATTCTTAATACGAGCAGGATTTCCTATCAAAGCTTCTAATTGCGTCCATTTGGCCTTGGCTAACTGCACATCATTCATCTCCTCGGTTTCCAGTTCCCGGTCGAGCGATTCAATCAACTTGCGGCCTTCTTCACTCAGTTCCACCTTTGCCAGACGGCTTTCATAAAAAATACGCACCGTAGCTCCGTCTTCCACTGCCTGTGCAATGTCATACACATCAATATAATGTCCGAACACAGCCGGCGTATTTATGTCTGCCGTTTCTATCGGTGTGCCAGTAAATCCTAAATAAGTGGCATTGGGCAAGGCATCACGAAGATACTTGGCAAAACCATATTTTATTTCCGAACCAATCACCTCATCAGCTTCATTCTTCACCTCAACCGTTTTGGCCTTAAAACCATATTGGGTACGATGCGCTTCGTCAGCAATCACGATAACATTGCTCCGCTCCGTCAATGTTTCATACACATTCTTTCCTTCTTCCGGCTGAAACTTCTGAATGGTTGTGAAAATCACTCCTCCCGAATTGACACTCAAAAGACCTTTCAGTTTTTCCCCATCTTCAGCCTGTACGGGCTTCTGCCGCAAAAGCTGCTTACAGTCTGCAAACGTACCGAAAAGCTGATCATCCAAATCATTACGGTCTGTAATGACCACAATGGTCGGATTGTTCAGCATGCGTACCACTTTCCCTACGTAAAACACCATCGAAAGCGATTTTCCCGAGCCCTGAGTATGCCATATCACTCCCGCCTTACGGTCTCCTATGGGCTGACTCTTCACATCTTTAAGTCCATAATTTTCAGGCGATTCACGCATAGGCCCATCGCACGCCTTATTAATACCTGTGGCACGTATCGTTGACTCAATAGCTTTATTTACCGCATAATACTGATGATAGGCAGCCACCTTCTTCACGGTTTCTATCTTCGTGATTTTTGTTTTCAGATCTTCCGTTTTTGTTTTCTCGAACACCGTAAACGAACGCACCAAATCCATCAAAGTCTCCCTGTTCAGCATGCCTTGAATCAACACCTCCAACTGACTGACCAAGCGGGACGCTTCCGCCTTTCCGTCGGCACTCTTCCAGGCCATCATGCGACTGAAACCTGCCGACAAAGACCCGGCTCGTGCCTCCAAACCGTCAGAAATAACAATCAACTCATTGTAAGTAAACAAAGAAGGAATGGCCTTTTTATAAGTCTCAACCTGCCGGAAAGCACTTTGAAGTGTAGCATTTTCATCTGCCGCATTCTTCAATTCTATAACTACCAAAGGCAAACCATTGACAAACAATATCAAATCCGGCCGTTTGTTTCGTCCGTTCTCCACAATGGTATATTGATTGATCACCGCAAACTCATTATTCAGCGGGTTATCAAAATCAACCAGCCAGACCAACTCTCCCCTCTCGGCTCCCTCCCGGTGTACTGACACCGAAACCCCTTCCGTCAGCATACGATGAAACAGCTCGTTGTTGGCCAGCAGGTCAGGCGAAGCAATACGCAATACCTCATTGACCGCATCTTCACAAACCGCTGCTGACAATTCGTGATTGATACGCCGCACTGCTTTACGTAAAGATTCTTTTAGCACGACCTCTTCAAAAGACGTACGCAGCGGATTCGGTCCATCAGGAGCAATATCCGGACCGTAAAGTGATTTATAGCCAAGATGCTCAAAAAGCTGGATGGCGAAAGATTCTATTTGAGATTCGGTGAGTTGTGTCATAATTAATTATTTATCTAAGTTATCAACTTTGATATACTTCCCAATATCAGTCAAAATTTTACTTTTCTCTACAACAGATAAATAGGAATCACATTCTTTTAAGAATTCCATTATAGCTATATACTCTTTAGGAAATTTATCCTTAAGCTCATTCTCATATTTCACTGAACCGTTTTGCCTAGAAGCCAAGAACTGTTGAAACAATAGAATATATTCTGATGTCCGCCCATCTGATTGTATAGACTGAACATTAGCAATACACATATTTTTATAAGCCTTAGCGACCTTATCAAATGAATTATTTATATCCTTTAATTTCAAATAAATATCATCATCAAACAGAAATAGTGACAAAATAGCCGATTTATAAAGTTCTTCTTCAACTAATAAAAATTGCTGATTAATATCATTCCCCCTAAAAAGTATATACCTATCCCAATTATCTCTTTTAATAAGAGTTATGCTATTTAGAACAGATTGATACACCTTATAACGTTTATCAAATAATTGAATTTTAATATTATCCTTTTGAATAGTATTTTGAATAATAGCACATTGTACAACTGCCGCACTAATACCAAGACCTATAAATGTTAAGAATACATTCATCGACTTGTCGTCTGTACCCATAATAATAAGATTTATTCCTCCTATTATGATACAAAATATTATTATCCAAACAGGATTTAAAGGAGTAGATTTTATCTTTTCTATTAATTTATTCATTATTCATCAATTTGGACAATATCACATTTTTCATTTCTTCAAGAGAAGATAGCTGAACCTCATTTTGTTTTAATTTCTCAAAAAATGGTTCTACAATGGAATGAAATTGCTTAACTGCATTCACATCACTACAAACTGGCTGTTGTTTTATTAAGACCTGACTAATATTTTGCTGGGCTGCTCCACAAGCCAAATTCAGAAATTCATCTTGCATAAATTTAGCCCATAAATACAGGTATGTATACGGATAATTATCATTCGGTTTCAACGCACAAACAGCTTGATTGCATGTCATTTCTTTCGCTATAATGGCGTATTCACCTACTGTAGCACCGTACATAGCTATTAAAACAGAATTTGCAGGAAGAAACTTGGCAGAAGAATTTTCAACGGCTTCCACCGTAATCTTTTCTTCTGTTTTCAATAAAAAACTCCTGTTTAGTTCTTTGGACTTAACCCAGTCTATAATTCCATTTTGATAATATTCTTCACACTTTCTGGATGGAGTTCCACCTGAAGTTGTTTCTACGACATCTCCTAATGAAACTTCATGCCGAACTTCTTCAATAAACCATTTACGAAACAATGTTTCTGCCATTGATTCAAGAGTTTTATTTTCTTGATGAAGCAAATCTATTTTATCATCTAAAGAACTGATTATTAATGCTATGCGTTTTTGTTCCTCTAATGGAGGAATTTCTATATCAAGACTCTCTATATCAATGGGCTTTAAGGATGGATATGCAGAAGTAGAAGCCTCAGCTATAGTGTGAAGGTATTCTATCACGCTATTTTGAGTTAAATAATAATATAAGAATTTAGGGTTAAGAACTTCTTTCTTACAAGTTATAGTAACAAACCCTGTTGATACGACTAAATTCTTTTGAGGAAATTTTATAAAGCCATAATGTAATTGATTAGGCCTAACTAATGAATAAATAATATCTTCCTCTTTAACTAAGCGTTTAGCCCTACTTGGAGCATCTTCAATATTATAATATTGATAAGACTCTATTTTATTACAAGTGATAGAGCCCGTATCCAAGTACTGAATTTCTGTATATGGATATTTTTTATTGATAGTTAATGCATTTGTTATTATCAACTCACCCAATCTTATATTCTTTCCACTCACACATACTCAAACTATTAAAATATTATTCCAAGGATTCCAATTAATGTAGCAGCAATGATAGAGACCCAAGTCAAACATTGTTGTTTTCTAAAACGAATTTCGTCTTCTGACCTAAAATTATTCTTTACTAATTCTCTCAACTCTTCACTTACAGAAAAGGTACAATGGAATAAATTTCCCATCGGAAGTTCCTGCTCCGTATATTTACAAGGCCAATATAACTGATTGCCAAAAGAATCTAGCCAATTCTCATTTCTATATGTAAGAGTTACAAATTGATTTCCATTTACAGACATAACTTCTGGTGCTAAGTCCAACAAGCATCAGCACCTACCATTAAAATATTATCAGTACAAAAAGGTATCATTAATGATATACTTCTTCTTAATTAAAGTATCAATCAGAGAAAGTAATTCTACCACATAACCCAAACCATCATTATGAAACCAATCATCATATAAATCTTTCCTCAAAAAAATAATATTCTTTCCTTCATATTGCACGATGCCAATCCCCTTCTTCTCCAGCAACTTGCTTTTATTAAGCACTTCTGCCAGCGATTTTGCTTTGCCTTCATAAGTTATTATGGCACTTATAAACTCCTTCTCTGTAGAATTAAAAATCATGGTATCAGTTTATTAATCATCATCTTTATTTCTTCCGGTACCCTCTTTTCATCTATTGCATCAAGATGAAATCCATGATAAGTGTTTTTACTTTCGCATTTAAACTCAATATACTGATTGTACTTTTTATCAAAAAAGTATAATACCCTTGGATCAGAACCTATAGCTTTCAGAAGCATATTCTTTGCCTCACCCCTACTACACATCAATACAGATACTTTTTCTCCTTTATTATCCGGATGTGCACCTTTTCCATTTTCACCATGCTTTGGATTAAGATTAAAAGTCCTCTGTGGCTTACGGTTTGTTTCATACCATCTAGATATGGATTTTATATCTGCATTTCTTACATCCAATTCCACTTCATACTGATTACGCTTTGTGGTCACTGTTTCAGAAGCACACGAAAAAGCATCACAATTAACCAAAAGAAATGTACTTCCATCTGTAGAAACAAATTTTTGCTCTGTAATCTCACACAGCGTGTCATCCTTTATCGGGATACAATAATACATATAGCTTTCTGTAGGCTTTTGCATTTTCTGACTGCGCCAATTTTCACCCCATTTACTCATTACCATTCTCATACGTGTTATTGTATTAGGATATGATTCTTTTAAAATCTTTGCAGGATAAAGAAAAGCTGACACATTTTCAGCATCATAATAACCTTTGTAGTTTTCATTTGATATAACATGCATATCTCGTCTATTTTGTTTACGACTTTTAAAATTTCATCTTCTGTCATAATATTAGTAGACTTGATATACTCCGGTTGTTCCTCAACATCCTCATATTTGGTAATAATAAAAACAACTCACTGTGCTCCATATCAAAATCCAGTTAAGGTTCGCAGGTCAATATCTATCTGGTCAAAGAATCCTTTAGGAGGACGGGTTATATGCCCTGTTTCCGAAATCTGCAACTGATGTGACAAAGCTGTATGTCCATGCTCTTCTCTTTCGAAATAGTATATGGAAAGCAGGTCAGGAGTAATCCATTTCTTGTTTACAGCCACCAGACTACCGTTTATGATGTGGTCACTATGCGACTCAATGATAATTTGCACACCATGGGCCACCGCTTTTGAAATCAGCTCCATTAACACCGCCTGTCCTTTGGGATGCAAATGTGCTTCCGGGTTTCAATCAAGATAATGGCATCTTTATCCGCACTCAACACGGCTATCAGGATAGGCAATACATACGTAATACCAAAACCGGTATTCAGGGCTGTTATATCTTCTGTAATGGTATTTTCGTCACGGTTGAATTTATATTTCAATTTAAAATCCTCCCCCGCAGGCTCAATATTGATTTTGATATTGGGTGAAACCAAACGTAACCAACATTCTACCTGTACTGCAAGCCGATAATCGGGAGTGGCATCTTCTTCATCTATGAGAGCAAGTTCTTTTACAGGTATATTGACATTCTTGTATTGTTCCAGAAAATGTACTGCATATTCGCACTGCCCCATGATTTTAGAAATCTGCTTCTTGGTTACCACCAATGACGTATCTCGATTATAACTCTTTTGAGGACCGGAACGGAAAGCGCTCAAATATTGGAATTTCTCATTAAACAGTGAATATTTTGACAATACAGTTTTAGATGTTTCATTCCCTTCTACTCCTGGTAGCATCGTATCCATGATATTGTCGGGATATTCAAAAGAGAAATTCAAATCGTCTTGCTCGGCAAACTTCATATTAATATTCAAGGTGTGTTCTGTTGAAGCCTGACAAGCCAATTCACCTGATATTCCAGCATCGCACAAATCACCTTTCAGGTTCAAACCTGAATCCAGGTCATTCATCATAAAAGACTGGCGCAACAAAATTAACGACTGTATTACCGTGGATTTTCCCATACCGTTCATACCTGTAAGAATTGTCAGTCCGTTCAGTTCCAGGTCTGTATGGTCATGAAGCTTTAAATTATTTATGCTCAAATGGGTTATCATAGGCTTATTATTTCTTTTATTAGTGATTTTACCATCGTAAAACGTAAGTCTACATTATATTTTTGCCCCGTTCCAGTTGATATAGAGAAGTTGAATCTTTCATCATTAAATAAACGAATCATACCTGTTTTAAATACTTCTGCTCTTTTCAACAGCATAAGCTGTTCTTCGTCGCTCAACCAAGCTATGTTTACACTCAATGTATCATATACCGATTTAGATATTGGCTTTCTCTTATCAGTAACACTATATCTTTTCCGGAATGTATCATTTTTGAATATCTGATAACAGCACTTCATTGCTTTATCAAACGAGTCGCGTATGCCATCCTCTGTGTGGGAGTCATTTTATTCAACTCTCCCATTTTATCATTTAGGAACATATCCAGGTCTCCCATGTAGTCTTGATAGCCAATAAAGAACGCTATAAATCTATTTACAAAATCCCGATCTTGCATTCGTTTACTCTTCACAGAATAATTGGTGGCTTTTTTAAAAGACTCCATGTTTGCAAGTTCTTTTATAAATTCAGCTGCGGGGCCCTGATTTAATGCATGGCGCATTTCTTGTGGGGTTAAAGGTTCTCCAGCAGTATTGACGCGTTGGAATATGATGTATTTGACATCTAATGGAGTTCCTTTACGCAATGTATTCATCGTGATTTTAAGCGATTTGATACGCTTCACTTCAGGCCGTGCCAATTGCGAATATGTCATACCTTCAAAATTTTTCAGAAACTGTAGTCCCTCCAATTTTAAAGGCTCATCTTTTTTCAATATAAAATCCCTTATTGCACAAATTCGTTGCAGACCATCATAATGGAAAGTTTCTGGCTTCTTGGATCTTCGCTG
>ENA-OPZC01000248-OPZC01000248.1-human-gut-metagenome-genome-assembly--contig:-NODE-248-length-10430-cov-1.236921_pt1 | contig 10430 bp, 7 predicted proteins | sample MGYA00242477_ERZ504491 | MGnify/ENA primary metagenome ERZ504491 (study PRJEB26092, sample SAMD00036249) | human gut metagenome | host: Homo sapiens | study: EMG produced TPA metagenomics assembly of... | reverse complement strand
GCATAAAAGGGCCTTGTATGTTCAATCGGATAGAATAGAAGTTTCCTAAACTTTAGATAGGGGTTCGATTCCCCTCGGGGCTACAAAGAGCAGTAAACAATTGTTATACAACCGTTTACTGCTCTTATTTTACTGGATAGTTTTCAAATCTGCTTATTTAATCACCCCAAGTTCTTTGCCCACTTTAATAAATGCAGCAATTGCCTTATCCAAATGTGCCTTTTCATGCCCGGCAGACAACTGGACACGGATACGTGCCTGTCCTTTCGGAACAACCGGATAATAGAAACCGGTTACATATATGCCCTCTTTCTGCATCTTGGCGGCAAAATCCTGAGACAGTTTCGCATCATAAAGCATCACAGCACAAATCGCGCTCTGAGTTGGTTTGATGTCAAAACCGGCAGCCAGCATCCTGTCACGGAAATAATTCACATTATCCATCAGCTTAGTATGCAAAGCATCACTTTCTTTCAATATCTTAAACATTTCCAGACTAGCACCGATAATGGCAGGAGCTACAGAATTAGAGAATAAATAAGGACGGGAACGCTGGCGCAACATATCAATAATTTCTTTCTTACCGGTGGTAAATCCTCCCATTGCCCCACCAAATGCTTTACCTAATGTACCAGTAAAGATATCCACACGCCCGTATGCATTAAACTGTTCGGCCACGCCATGCCCTGTAGGACCTACTACACCGGCCGAATGAGATTCATCCACCATAACCAACGCGTCATACTTTTCCGCCAGTTCACAAATCTTATCCAATGGAGCCACATTACCATCCATCGAGAATACACCATCTGTAGCAATAATACGATGACGCTGTGCCTGCGCTTCCTGCAAACAACGTTCCAGGTCAGCCATATCAGCATTGGCATAACGATAGCGTTTTGCCTTACACAAGCGTACACCATCTATAATAGATGCATGATTCAACGCATCTGAAATAATAGCGTCTTCTTCTGTAAACAGCGGTTCGAACAAACCACCGTTAGCATCAAAACAAGCTGCATAAAGTATAGTATCTTCTGTTTTAAAATAATCAGAAATGGCAGCTTCCAGCTGTTTGTGCAAATCCTGAGTTCCACAGATAAAGCGTACGGAAGACATACCGAAGCCATGTGTGTCCATCGCCTCTTTGGCAGCATTGATCAAGCGTTGATTATCTGACAAACCTAAATAATTGTTGGCACAAAAGTTCAACACATCTTCTCCGTCATTCACCTTGATGTCCGCACGCTGAGGTGTGGTAATTATACGTTCATTTTTATACAATCCGGCTGCCTTAATATCAGCCAGTTCCTTCGCAAGGAACTCCTTCATTTTACCATACATAGCTTTGTTTTTTTATTAAGTATATAGTTTAAGTTTAAAAATCAGTCTGACTTGACAAAGTTCTTATTTTTTTTTGATATCCGATTAAATTATAGAGAAAATTTTGATAAAATATGCAGTTTTCTATCTATCTTTGCTTCCAAAAGAAAACTTAAAGCAAATAGCAAACTATGAAAAATGTATTAATTATCGGCTCCACCGGTCAGATCGGTTCGGAACTAACCATGAAATTGAGAAGTATTTACAATGGTAATATCGTAGCCGGATATATTCCCGGTGCTGAGCCTAAAGGGGAATTAAAAGAATCAGGCCCTTCTGCCATCGTAGATATCACCAACGAACAACAAATTGCCGAAACTGTATCAAAGTACAACATCGACACCATTTACAACCTGGCAGCCTTACTATCGGCTGTAGCAGAAGCCAAACCTCAACTAGCATGGAAAATAGGCATGGGAGGCCTGTTCAACGTATTGGAAGTAGCACGCGAAATGGGTTGCGCCGTATTTACCCCAAGTTCTATCGGTGTCTTCGGCAACAACACCCCTAAAGACAAGACCCCGCAAGACACTATCCGTAATCCGCGTACCATGTATGGCGTTACAAAAGTATCAGGAGAATTACTGAGCGATTATTACCATATCCGTTTTGGCGTAGATACCCGCTCCGTTCGTTTCCCCGGATTAATTTCGTATGTCACACCTCCGGGTGGCGGGACCACTGATTATGCTGTAGACATCTATTATTCGGCTGTAAAAGGTGAAAAATTTGAATGTCCTATTGCAGCCGGTACATTCATGGATATGATGTATATGCCTGACGGTTTACGTGCAGCCATTGAAATCATGGAAGCGAATCCCGACAAACTAATTCATCGCAATTCGTTCAACATTGCTTCAATGAGTTTTGATCCGGAAATTATTTATAACAATATAAAGAAGTATATGCCCGACTTCCATATGGAGTACAAAGTAGATCCGCTACGTCAAGCTATCGCCGAATCATGGCCGAACTCACTGGACGACACTTGTGCCCGTGAGGAATGGGGATGGAAACCGGAATATGATCTAGACAGCATGACACAGGATATGCTTGCCAAACTAAAAATACGATTCAATAAATAAACCACTAATATTGAATAAATAAAATAGCCTTCTCTATTCTATATGGAAAAGATAGAGAAGGCTATTTTTATACATTTCTTGCACTTATATAAAATTTTGATCGTATCTTCGTGCAAATTAACATACTGATTAAAAAACATACTATGAATACAAGAGCTATTACCCAGAACAAGAAAGTCGTTACATTCGGAGAAGTAATGCTAAGGCTGACCGCCCCCAAATTCCAGCGCTTTTCCCAAACAAACGAGTTTATTGCTACTTATGGAGGAAGTGAAGCGAATGTAGCCATATCACTGGTCAACTTCGGCATCCCCACAGAATTCGTTACCAGACTTCCCGAGAATGCAATGGCACAAGCCTGCGTAAACTCACTCCAAGCTACGGATTAGGTACAGACGGCATTATTTATGGTGGGAAACGCATGGGATTATACTTTCTGGAAAGCGGTGCAGCATTTCGTAACTCCAATGTAGTATATGACCGTGAAGGCTCTTCCTTTGCCACTTTACGTCCCGGCATGATAGACTGGGAAAAGATTCTTTCCGATGCAGGCTGGTTCCACTGGTCGGGTATAGCAGCGTCCCTGTCACAGGAAGGAGCAGATGCCTGCCTGGAAGCACTGCAAACAGCAGACCGCCTGGGATTAACAATCTCATGCGACTTAAATTTCCGCAAAAAATTATGGAATTACGGTAAATCCGCATCAGAGGTAATGCTCCCCCTTGTTCAATATAGTGATGTCATTTTTGGTGCAGAACCCGAATACAAAGAAATTTTCGGCATTCCCCCGGTAGGTTTTAAAGCTGTAGACACCTCATATCCATTAGATTTGTCCGGTTTCAAAGTATTCGGTCAAAAAGTATCAGAACAAGCTCCCCGATGCCAGAAAATGTTTCTGGAGTTGCGTAATACCATCACTTCCAATCACAATCTGCTGGCAGCCATACTTTATTCTAAAGGAACATTAAGGCATACCGGCATTTACGATATTGTCCATGAAGTAGACCGTGTGGGTGCAGGAGATGCATTTGTAGGCGGCATGATTTATGGTTTGCTGACCTACCCCGACAATGACCAAAAAACATTGGAATTCGCCCTTGCCGCATCTGCATTGAAAAATACCATATATGGAGATTTCAATCAAGTAACAGTAGAAGAAGTGGAAGAGTTAATGCAAGGAAACACTTCAGGAAGAGTAGTCAGATAACTATTTTCACGATTATAGCCAAACAGAATTGATCTGCAAGATACTGCGTAAAAAAGCAAGTTAACTTCATGGGACAAGCAAGTTAAGTTGAAATGCCAAGTAAGCTAAGTTACTTACCCAATGTACTTAAGTTAATTTTTGAAGCCACAGAAGATTCATCTATCCTTTTTCCACAAATCAATTCCATTCAGTCATTATAAAAAGAGGAGGATTCTCATGATATGAGCATCCTCCTCTTTTTATTTATTTCTTAAAAGAAACCTTCTTATGCCTTTGTTTCTTCCGGCATCTTGTTACCCATAGTCAGGTAAGCGATAGGAGCAGCAATGAAGATAGAAGACAATGTACCGATCACAACGCCCAAAATCATTGCAAAGGCGAAGCTGCGGATACTGTCACCACCCAGCACGAAGATACACAACAATACGATCAATGTACTTAATGAAGTATTGATGGTACGAGCCAAAGTAGTATTCAATGAATCATTAAACAACTGCATACGGTTACGTTTCGGATACAGACCGAAGAACTCACGGATACGGTCAAAGATAACCACCTTGTCATTGATAGAATAACCGATAGCGGTCAAAATAGCGCCAATAAAAGTCTGGTCAATTTCCAATGAGAACGGAACCCATCCATAACATAACGAGTATGCACCGATGATCAAAATAGTATCGACAGCCAATGCAACAGTCGCACCCACACTATAAGCTACATTGCGGAAACGCAGCAAGATATACAAACCGATAGCCACCAATGCAAACAATACAGACCAGACAGCCGAAGTCTTGATATCATCAGCGATACTAGGACCTACTTTCTGAGAACTGATGATAGAACCACCGACACGATTATCACGGTCAATAAAGATTTCCAATGTAGTACCTTCGCCCAGCAAGTTACCATCTTTCAAAGACTGATACAAGAACTCTTCAATTTCAGAGTCGATAGTAGGAGAATCTTCATTAATACGGTAATTGGTTGTAATACGGATTGTCTTCTTGTCTGTACCCAAAGCAATAGCCTGTACATTATCTTCTGTGATTTTCTTCTTCAACAGGTCACGCACTGTTTCAGGTTCAACCTGCTGTTCAAACTGAACTACGAAGTTACGTCCACCGGTAAAGTCAATACTCTGCGCCAAACCACGGATAAAGAATGAAATGATACAGATAACGATAATCGCTCCGAATACCGTGAATGAACGTTTCATCATTCCCATAAAGTTGTAATTCACGTTCTGCATCAGATTCTTGGAGATCCCTGTAGTGAATGTCAAGTTCAACCACTTGTCTTTATTCATGAAGTGCTCATAAACAATACGGGTCAAGAATACTGCTGTAAAGAATGAGCAGAGGATACCGATAATCAACGTAGTGGCAAAACCACGAATCGGACCCGTACCGAAATAGAACAGAATGATACCAGTGATAATTGATGTCAAGTTTGAGTCAAAAATAGCAGAGAATGCGTTAGAATAACCGTCTGCTAAAGCAGCCTTAACAGTTTTACCGGCTCTCAATTCTTCTTTTGTACGTTCATAAATCAACACGTTAGCATCTACAGCCATACCCAATGACAACACCATACCGGCAATACCAGACATGGTCAGTGCAGCTTGGAACGAGGTAAGGATTCCTAATGTGAAGAAGAAGTTAACAACCAATGCGCAGTTGGCAACCATACCCGGAATCAATCCGTACATAGCGCACATATAGATCATCAACAGAATCAACGCAACAACAAATGAAATAATACCTTGATTGATAGATTCCTGACCCAATGACGGACCAACAATATCCTCCTGAACGATACGTGCAGGAGCAGGCATCTTACCAGACTTCAATACGTTAGCCAAGTCTTTTGTCACCTCCGGAGTAAAGTTACCGGTAATCTGAGAGTGTCCCCCCGTAATTTCACCGTTTACATTCGGAGCGCTGTATACGTAACCATCCAGTACGATAGCGATAGCCTTGCCTACATTGTTCTTTGTCAGAACAGCCCAGCGGCGTGCGCCGTCAGTGTTCATAGACATACTGACACAAGGCTTGTTGAACTGGTCATATTCATCTTTAGCATCAGTGATCACATCACCTTCCAACGGAGCACGTCCGTTACGTTCAGTAGACTTGATAGCATACAATTCAAAGATACGTCCCTGCTTGTCAAAGTCAGCAGCCTTTACACCCCATTTCAAACGAAGATCTTTCGGCAACATTTCTTTCACTTCTTTCATAGCAAGGTACTGGTTTACCTGAGCAGTATCTTTATAATCGGCATAACCTACCACCGACCCGTAACCATTCGGATTTAATTGAAGAACAGAAGCCAACGGATGTTCTTTCTTCATCTGCTCCATTGCGGCAGAGTTACTTGCCGTTTCGCCTTTCAATGCGGCTGCAAGACTGTCGGCAGCAGAAATTGCAGAAGCCTGTGCAACAGCAACAGTATCAGTAGCTACAGAATCAGCAGAAGCAGCACCACTTTCAACGGCAAGAATATCACGCAGTCTGTTATCTACAGAAGAAAGATAAGGAACTATTTCTTTTGCGTCGAAAGTTTCCCAGAATTCCAAGTTAGCAGATCCCTGCAACAGTTTTCTGACACGTTCCGGTTCTTTGATACCCGGCAGTTCCACCATGATACGGCCCATCTTTCCTTCCAACGCCTGAATGTTAGGCTGTGCCACACCAAAACGGTCAATACGTGTACGTAATACATTATAAGAGTTGTCGATAGCAGCCTTTACCTCTTCGCGCAATACTTTTTCAACTTCACTGTCGGAACTGCGGGTGGTTACTTTGTCTTTCAACTGCTGAGTAGCAAATAATTCAGCCAATTTGCCATTGGGAGCTTGTTTCTTATACTCTTTTACAAAAAGAGTGATAAAGTCATCCTGACTAGTGATAGATTGTTTTGATGCTTCTGCAACCGCTTTGTTAAAAGCTTCATCAGTCTTGTTGTCAGCCAAAGCCTTCACTACATCCGGTACAGAAACTTCAAGGATAACGTTCATACCACCTTTCAGGTCCAGACCCAGACCAATCTCCATCTCGCGACACTGTTTCAGCGTATAACTACCCAAATAAACTTTTTCATTCTGCATAGAATCAAGGTAATGTGCTTCACCTTTCGGGTCTTGTGCCGCTTTGTCCATGTGATAGCGGGTCACAAAAGAGAAAGAAAGATAAAACACACATACAAGGGTGAGTAATACCGCAAAAACCTTTACAAATCCTTTGTTTTGCATGTTACTTTGAAATTTATTATTTTTACTTTTTGATTAATTCTTAGTTTATACAAGGTTGCAAATATAGTTTTTTTTTCACATTCCCACGGTATCAAACACAAATATTTAGATTCCAAAAGAGAAAAAAGGCTGCAAAAGCATTTTTTGCAGCCTAAATTATTCTATCTCACAGTCTATTTTATTTCAAACCCCTGTTTTTAAGCAAGGGTTCCAAGCTGGGATCAGCCCCACGAAAACCTCTGTAAAGGGTCATAGGATCTTCCGTTCCACCTTTCTCTAGAATATTTTTACGGAAAGAATCTGCGGTATTTTTATCGAACACTCCATGTTCTTTAAACGCTTCAAAAGCATCCGTGTCAAGAACTTCTGCCCATAGATAGCTGTAATACCCAGCAGCATATCCACCTATAATATGACTAAAATAAGTGGCGCGATACCGAGGAGCTATTTCAGGAATCAGCCCCAGCTTGTCCATCGTTTCTTTTTCAAAAGCAACGACATTCAGATTGTCTGTATCAGTCAGGTTATGCAGTTCCATATCAAGCAAAGCGGCTGCCAATAATTCCGTAGTCATAAAACCTTGATTAAAAGTACCCTGATTTTGGATTTTCGTAATCAGCTCATCCGGAATCACTTCTCTTGTTTCATAATGCTTGGCATAGAGTTTCAGCACTTCAGGTTCTACAGCCCAATGTTCCATAATCTGTGAAGGAAGTTCTACAAAATCCTGCGCCACACTGGTACCGGACACTCCTTTGTAGTTACACTTGGTCAGCATACCGTGCAATGCATGTCCAAACTCATGAAACATGGTTTCCACCTCATCCAAAGTCAGTAAAGAAGGCATATTTCCTGCAGGTTTAGTAAAACTTGCCACATTATAAATTAAAGGACGTACTTCACCGGCCTGTTCACGAAAATTACTCATCCATGCGCCACCACGCTTACCTGCGCGTGGAAAGTAATCCGCATAGAACAATCCCAAAAATGAGCCATCGGCATCCTTTACTTCATACACTTTCACATCCGGCTCATATACGGGCACATCATTCAGTTCGGTCAATGTAATGCCATACAGCTTGTTGGCCACGGTATACAATCCGCTACGCACATCTTCCAAACTGAAATAGGGCTTGATTTCATCTTCATTCAAATCATACTTTTCCTGACGCAATTTTTCGGCATAATACCACCAGTCCCATGCAGCCAGCTTCTCTCCCTTACCTTCCTTATCCATTATTTTCTGCAACTCGGCGGCCTCTTTCTTTGCATTTTCCAGTGAGTATCCCCACAGGTTGTTCAAGAAATCCATGACTGTCTGCGAATTCTTAGCCATGTTCTCATCCAGTACAAAATTGGAATAACAATCGAATCCTAATAATTTTGCCTGTTCCAAACGCAATGCCATGATCTTTCCCAATATCTCTTTATTGTCATTCGCATCATCATGATTCCCCCGGTTGATATAAGCTTCATAAATATTTTTTCTTAGCTCACGGTTTTCAGCATATTGCAAAAAAGGCAAGCGACTGGAGTTTTGCAAAGTGAATAGCCATTTCCCTTCTTTTCCAGCAGCTTTCGCTTCCTCTGCGGCCCCCGCTTTCACCCATTCGGGTAACCCGGCCAAATCAGCCTCATTCTCGATAACCAACTGATAAGCGTTATTCTCATTTAAGATATGATTGTCGAAAGCAATCCCCAAAGTCGACAATTCTTTATTGATCTCCCTCAAACGGGATTGTTTTCCGGCATCCAGTCCGGCACCCGAACGGACAAAAGCTTTATAATACTTGTCCAACAGCCGGTGTTGCTCAGTCGTAAGAGTTATCTTACCTTCCTTTTCCTGTTGATGCACATCAGCCACCCGTTTATACAAATCCTGATTCAAATAAATATTATCACTATGTTCTGAAAGTACAGGAGCCATCTTTTCATTCAAGGCCGTCAACGAATCATTTGTATCCGCTTCGGTCAATGCAAAAAACACCCCACTTACTCTCGCCAGAATCCCGCCACTTTTATCCAGCGCCACAATGGTATTTTCAAAAGTAGGTTCCTCGGGATTATCAACTATTGCCTTAATTTCCGCATTCTGCTCCTCTATTCCTTTCAAGAAAGCAGGTTCATAATGCTCCAGTCTGATCTTAGTAAATCGGGAGCACCGTACTCGGTCTGGAATTCCGTAAAGAACGGATTTATTTTCTGTTTTCTGTTCACATGCACACATTACACAACACGTCGCTAACGTAAATAATAGTCTTTTCATAATCTGTCAATTAAAGGTATGTAAAATCACTTCTCCGCCACATAACACCAAATGGGGTAATGATCCGAACTCTTTATCGTATTATCCACCGTACAACGGTAAGATTTTAAATTCTTGCTCAATAAAATATTGTCTATTCTGAAATAAAAATGATTTGATTATAAGATATGCCAAAGCCGTTTCCCGACTCCACAAAAGCATCATTCAGACCTTCCCCTACCACCCTGTGAGTGTATGATATAGGAGAATCATTGAAGTCACCGCATACAATTATGCCTCCCCCTTTGTAACCGGCCACCAAACGAGCTATGGAATCAGCCTGAACGGCACGTATAGCCGATGCTTCCGCCAGTTTTCCGATCAGCAAACGAGACCCTTGCGATACCTTTTGCTTATCAGGATCCTTCATCATTTCGCGATAGACTTCTTTATCCTTCTCAGTCAGCTTATTGGATTCCAGATGATTATTAACAATCAGCAAGGTATCACCATTCACTTTGATTTTATAAGCGATGGAACCATTGTTAAGGCTGGCATATTTCACCGGATGTGCCGACAAAATAGGAAAACGGGAATAACAACCCAAACCGTTGGCCCCCGATATCTTATGATAATTTTTATAAGGATAATCTCTTAAAGCATAATCCACCTCTTTCTTGGTTAACCGTCCGCCTACAATATATTCCTGCAGGCAGATTATATCCGCATTGCTGTTTCTTAAATATTCCAGCACAGGGTTCGGATTATCCTTGGTGTTCGCACGGTTCTTTTCAAAGGCCATCGTATTGTAGGATAAGAATTTGATTGCCCCTTCCGGTACATCAGATACAAATACATTGACTGGGAAATAAGTACGGATAGCACCAATGGAACATACCAAGGCCTAAAAATGAAAGCAACGCATATTTACGATAAATCACCAACCAGAAGACCAGAAACAAAAGATTAACAATCAAAAAAGCGGGAAAAGCCAAACCGGCACATGACCATACCGGATGAGCCACAGGATCAATATAAGGGCTGTAAGCACATACCAGTAACAATACCACCATACACAAGTTTATGCCCAGTAGTATCCATCCCAAAAACGACCAATATATTTCATATATCACTTTTTGCTCGCATCAAACAAGCTTTTCTTCTCTTCGGTAGTCAGACTGTTATAACCGGATTTCTTTAATTTATCCAATATACGGTCTATCTCCTCGCTTTGCTGTTTTTACGGGCATTATATCG
>ENA-OPZC01000245-OPZC01000245.1-human-gut-metagenome-genome-assembly--contig:-NODE-245-length-10486-cov-1.442128_pt1 | contig 10486 bp, 9 predicted proteins | sample MGYA00242477_ERZ504491 | MGnify/ENA primary metagenome ERZ504491 (study PRJEB26092, sample SAMD00036249) | human gut metagenome | host: Homo sapiens | study: EMG produced TPA metagenomics assembly of... | reverse complement strand
CAGACCTCCCAGTCTGAGATATTTCCCGTTTGATTAAGGAGCTGCAAGAGGCAATGGATAATCTGGAGGAAAAGAAGAATGAATCATTAAGAGACGTTAATGACTTTTTCTTTGTTTCCAGAGATGTGGCTCGTATACTTCTGGCAGATATTTATATGTATCAGGGTAATTATCTGCAGGCTGAATCACTTCTTGCCAAAGTTATATCCGGTGGCTTTTATATGTTGGACTCTTCCAATTATAACCAGAAAGAAACGATTACGGATTTATATAACAATGGGAGTGGAACAGAAACCATACTGGCAGTTCGGAATGGCGTGATGACACGTAGCAACATCTCGTTAGGAGTTCCTTCTCTTGTTCCTCTTATGACATATACAGATGTATTACTGTCATATGCAGAATGTCTTTGTAAAAACGGTAGCACGTCGGATGCAGAAAGCCAGTTGAACAAGATTGTCGCAGCAAAGGGAATCCCATTGTCAGGAACTACGGTTTTGGATAAAATTAAGAGCGCCCGGTTGCAACTGTCGCTTTATTGTGACGTGAACTTTGCCTTTTTGAAAAGGACAGGATTCGCGAAAGAGGTGTACGGAGTAGAAGACTATAGGTTGTTGCTTCCTATTCCGCAAAGAGATGTAATTGCCGGTGGAATTTCGCAAAATACTGGATATTAGAATTTAGGCGGAAACTGGTAGGGTCGGGCGAGTAGCCGGAGTTGAATAAATGTACCTGATAATCGTATAAAACCCTGGAAAAATTTGTGTAATTCAAAATAAAAGCATACTTTTGCACCGCAATTAAGGATGGTTCCGTAGCTCAGCTGGATAGAGCAACGCCCTTCTAAGGCGTGGGTCCTGCGTTCGAATCGCAGCGGAATCACGGAAAATAAGAGAAAATCAAGCGGTGAAAATATCGTTGGTTTTCTCTTTTTTCTTTTATAAATGTTTGTAAGTTTATTAAAATTGCATATATTTGCACCCCGATAAAACTACCGACCTTGTTTTTACGGACACAAACTGAACGAGCTTAAGCTAAACTACAGAAAAAAATCACTTCGTAAGGCCGATTACAAACGAGCCTGTATTATATCATTTGAAAGGATAGAGAAAGCGTTCTTCTAAAATCGAAGAATAAAACTGACAAGAAGGCCGGATGCGGCCCGCAGACTGTTTTTACAGTTCAGGGAAGTACCTGTGCAGGAATGTTACACCCATTTTTTAACAAAAACCAAACTAGACTTTTTTTTAACCGGTACCTGAGGAGGGGAATTCCCTTCCTCAGGATACCACTAAACCGCGATAACTAAACTTAATTGTCCAACAAAATCTTAAATCATCTATGAAAATAGAAAGAGCTACTCAGCTGCTATTCCTTTTGCTGATAAGTCAGGGAGGAAATGCGGCCTATGCCAACCTTCCGCGAGGAGCCAGTGCGTCTCCCGTACAGGTGTCGGCGCAAGCAAACAAAATCACAGTGAGTGGAACAGTCGTTGACGTCAACGGAGAACCTCTGGTAGGGGTAAGCGTGCTGGAAAAGGGTACCGGAAACGGTACGATTACCGACATAGACGGAAACTTCACCATGTCAGCAGGCGAAGGGGCCACGCTTGAAATTTCTTACGTGGGATATCAGAACCTGACGGTTTCCGCCAAGGAAACACTGGGTGTTCTGGTCATGAAGGAAGATACCGAACAACTGGATGAAGTGGTGGTAACGGCATTGGGTATCAAGCGCTCACAGAAGGCTTTGAGCTACAATGTGCAGGAGGTGAAGAATGATGTGCTGACAAAGGTAAAGGATGCCAACTTCGTGAACAGCCTGAACGGAAAAGTAGCCGGTGTGAGCATTCAGCGCAGTGCTTCGGGTGTGGGTGGAGGTACCCGCGTCGTGATGCGTGGAAACAAGTCTATCAAGGGAGACAACAACGTGCTGTATGTAATTGACGGTGTGCCCATGGCAATCAGGCCGATCGCACAGGCGACGGTACGGGCTTCGGCGCAGGACGCACGTCGAGTGAAGGTATTGCCAGCTTCAACCCTGAAGATATTGAAAGTCTGTCGGTGCTGACAGGTCCCTCGGCTGCTGCACTCTACGGAGCCAATGCGGCCAACGGTGTCATCCTGATTACCACGAAGAAAGGTGCTGCCGGAAAGGTGAATGTCAACGTGTCGTCATCGGCTGAATTCTCGAATCCTTTCGTGCTGCCGCGCTTCCAGAACACCTACGGAAACGTGAGTGGGGAGGCTGCCTCATGGGGAGAAAAACTGCCGGTACCTTCTTCGTATAATCCGGCCGACTTCTTCAATACCGGAACCACTTTCACCAATTCTTTTAATCTGTCTGTGGGAAATGACAAGAACCAGACGTATGTGTCCGGTTCGGCGGTCAATGCCAAGGGTATCGTGCCCAACAACAAATACCACCGCTACAATGCCATGGTGCGAAATACTACCAAGTTCTTCAACGATAAGTTGACCATGGACTTGTCGGCCAGCTACGTGCGTGAGTATTACAACAACATGCTGTCCTACGGTACGTATTTCAACCCTCTTCTGGGAGCTTATCTGTATCCGCGCGGAGAGAATTTTGAGAAGGAAAAGTATTTCGAACGCTATGATGCCGAGCTGGGCTACAATGTGCAGTCGTGGACACCGGGCGACTTCGGTATGGCTGTGCAGAACCCTTACTGGGTGGCTTACCGCAATTTGCGTCCTGAGGTGAAAGACCGCTACATGCTGTATGCATCGTTGAAATATGAAATTACCGATTACCTGAACGTGAGTGCACGAGGCCGTCTGGATAATACCTACACGGAGAAGGAAGACAAGCGTTATGCCTCTACGCACGGTACGTTTGCCAAGCCGCTGGGACGCTATGCTTATTCGAATGAGACTTTCCGCCAGAAATATGCAGACATTATGGCCAACCTTTCGAAACCTTTTGCCGGAGACTTTTATGCCAATGTCAACGTGGGTGCTTCTTTCGAGGAATACGACACGAAGGGAAGGGGATACGGCGGACAGTTGCTTCTGGTGCCGAATCTGTTTGCTTATGACAATGTAGACCCTTCTACCGGTGTGCCTTCACAGACGGGTGGTGACAACCGTAAGATGAATCTCGGTGTGTTCGGTTCTGCGGAAATCTCGTGGAAATCGGCCGTGTATCTCACACTGACCGGTCGTGCCGACAAGCCTTCTCAGCTGATCAACAGCAAGTCGCCATGGATATTCTATCCTTCTGTCGGACTTTCGGCCATCGTGACCGACCTATTGCCCGAAACCATGCGCCAGTCCATTTCGCCGGTGCTGGGCTTCCTGAAAGTACGTGCTTCCTATACGGAGGTGGGTTCGCCTATTCCTTACACCGGACTGACTCCCGGCACCATTACGCACTCCATTGAAGGAGGTGTAATCAAACCTTTCAAGTATTATCCGCTGCCGGAGCTGAAGCCGGAAAGAACCCGCTCTTATGAGGTAGGTATCGACTCCAAATGGCTGAACAATACCGTGTCGCTCGGTGTGACGCTGTATAAATCGAATACCTACGACCAGTTGCTCGAAGCCAAGCTGTCGGAAACGTCGGGTTATGACTATATGTTCGTGCAGGCCGGTAACGTGGAAAACCGGGGTATCGAACTGACGCTGGGATACGACCAGACCTTTGGCAATTTCTCATACAGTACCTCGCTGACAGCTACTGCCAACCGTAATAAAATCATCGCACTGGCTTCGAACGTGAAGAACCCCGTGACCGGAGAAGCACTCGACCTGAGCGACATCAAGGTGGGACGTTTCCGCCTGCGCGAAGGAGAAGAAGTGGGTACGATATATGCGGAAGAACGCCTGAAACGTGATCAGGACGGTTACATCGTGTACAACGAAGGTCAGACCATTACCACGGAATCTACGGAACCTTACAAGCTAGGCAGTGTCAATGCCAAGTGGAACCTGGGCTGGAGAAACGGCTTTACCTACAAAGGCTTTAACCTGAACTTCCTTGTGACTGCCCGTCTGGGAGGTATCGTGATATCCAAGACACAGGCCGTGCTCGACCAGTTCGGTGTGTCACAGGCTTCGGCCGATGCGCGTGATGCCGGAAAAGTCATGGTGGGCAATGTGGCAGTTCAGCCAAAGGACTACTATGAGTCGGTGGTGAACCTGGATGCGTACAATGTGTACTCTGCTACCAACGTCCGCCTGCAGGAAGCCAGTCTGGGATACACCTTCCCTAATTCCTGGTTCAAGGATACCCCGTTCCATAGCGTGAACCTTTCCGTGTATGGCACCAACCTCTGGATGATTTACAACAAAGCTCCTTTTGATCCGGAACTGACGGCTTCTACCGGTACCTTCGGACAGGGATACGATTACTTTATGTTGCCCAGCCAGCGCACGTATGGAGTGAGCCTTAAATTTGGATTCTAACAAATCATGAAAAACAACGTATAATATGAAGATAAGAAACTATTTGATACCTGTATTTTCCGTATTGGCACTTGCATCTTGCAACTATGAGCAGATCAATACAAATATCTATGGTGTGACGGAAGAAGGAATGAAGACGGGCGGACTGCTGTATGGGGCTCCTTTCATGGACATGCAGAAGCTGGTTATTCCCATCGGTTCGCCCACTGAATCGACAGGACCGGGTAACGACCTGGCCAATACGGACATCATGTCGGCCGGCAACTACATCGGTTACTGGGGCATGAACAACAACTGGAATTTCAATACGGAGGCTACGTGGAACTTTACGGATGCCCGTATGAGCTATGCCTACCAGAATTTCTATTCGAAACTGTTCCGTGCATGGAATGACATCTACAAGCATACGAAGAATTCGGAAGACCCTGCCGACAAGGAAGTGCAGGCTGTAGCCAACATTGTCAAGGTGACTGCCTGGCTCCGTGCGACGGATGTGTTCGGCCCGATTGTATATACCAATGCCGGCAACGGAGACATTGCCCCGAAACTGGATTCTCAGGAGACCGTGTACAAGGCGATGCTGGCCGATTTGAAGGATGCTTCGCTGCTGCTGGTCAATACCGCATCGAAAGTGCTTCCGTCGTACGATGTAATTTATAACGGAAACGCTTCCAACTGGGTGCGACTGGCTAACTCGCTCATGTTGCGCATAGCCGTCCGCGTGCATTTCAAGGATGAGGCACTGGCAAAGGAATACATCACGTTTGCCCTTGACCCTTCTCACGGAGGTGTCATTGAAACCGTGGCACAGGAGGCCAAAATACGGAGTACGGACAAGTTGCCGCTGATGAACTCCATGCTGCCGACTGTAGAGGACTACGGAGAATGTCGCCTGGGTGCCACCATCTGGGCCTACATGCAGGGATATAAAGATCCTCGCTTGCTTGCTTATTTTACGGCTACTTCGAATGGCTATTTCGTACCTATTCCTCCTACAAACTACAATCCCCTTAGTACGGAGGCCAAGAATGGGGCTTCCAAACCGAAGGTCGATGCCGCTTCTCCTTTGTTCTGGATGCGTGCCTCGGAGGTGTCTTTCCTGAAAGCAGAGGCTGCTCTTTACAAACTGACAGGAGGCAATCCGAAAGATTTGTATGAAGAAGGTGTTACCAAGTCGTTCGAGGAAAGCGGCGCAAATGGAGTTGCAGCTTATCTGCAGACTGACGATCTTCCTTATGACATCAACCGTTCTGTGTTGCCTTATAACCGTGAATATTCCTGCAAGCTTTCTCCCGGAAATGTGGCTCCCAAGTGGAACGATGCCGATTCGGATGAAGTGAAGTTGCAGAAAATCATTACCCAGAAATACCTGGCACTCTATCCCAATGCCGTGGAAGCCTGGACCGAATATCGCCGAACAGGCTATCCTTATCTGCTCAAACCGGCTTATGACAAAGCTTACGTGAGCATAGGAGGTGAAGAAGATGCCATTACGCCCGAAAGATTCCGCTTTGCTCCGGCAGAATATGGTACAAACCCCAACATGTCGGAAGTGCCGGCGCTGCTGGGTGGGGAAGACCAGGGAGCAACCAAGCTGTGGTGGGTGCGCAACAACCGTCCCAAACAGCCGAAATGAGAAATGAGTTTTACGGAAAAGTGTAACAAATGAAGCGATGAAAAAAATCATAAGATATGCAGGAGCCCTGCTGCTGGCGGCAGGCTTCGTGGCCTGTTCCGAATGGACCGTGCCTGAAAGAGAAACGTTCGAAAACCAGGAGAACCTGGAAAAATACATTCCCTTGCTGGAGGCGGAAAGTGAAGCCGACCTGACTCCCTCCATGCGTGACTATTTTGCCAAACTGAGAGAATACCGTCAGACGCCTCATGTGAAGGGATTCGGCTGGTTCGGCAACTGGACCGGACGAGGCAGCAATGCGCAGAACTACCTGAAGATGCTGCCCGATAGCGTGGACTTCGTATCCTTGTGGGGTACGCGTGGAAACCTTTCGGAAGAACAGAAAAAAGACTTGAAGTTCTTTCAGGAAATCAAGGGCGGAAAAGCGCTGTTGTGCTGGATTGTACAGGACCTGGGCGACCAGATGACTCCTCCGGGACAGGAACCGAAGAAATACTGGATTGAAGAAAAAGGAGGGGGTAACTTTGTGGAAGGCGTGAAGGCCTATGCAAATGCCATCTGCGATACCATTGAGAAGTACAACCTGGACGGTTTCGACATTGACTATGAGCCCGGCTATGGTCATTCAGGTTCGATGGCTAACGGTGAGATGATCAGCGAAAATTCGGGCAATACGGACATGTTCGTATTTATCAAAACCCTTTCAGACCGTTTGCGTCCGGCCGGCAGAATGCTGGTAATGGACGGTCAGCCTGAGAAACTTTCTACCGAGGCTTCCAAGTACATCGACCACTATATTTATCAGGCATACTGGGAACGTTCCACCGCACAGGTCCTTAGGAAAATCAATCAGCCTCACCTTGAAAACTGGGAGCGGAAGACCATTATCACCGTAGAGTTTGAGCAAGGCTGGCAGACAGGTGGAGTAGATGAGTACACCAGCGTACGTCCGGAAATCAATGCTTATCCGGAAGGACGTCAGATTTTTGATTATGCCACGCTGGACCTTCCCGACGGCAGACGCATCGGTGGCATCGGTACGTATCACATGGAATACGACTATGCGAATACTCCTCCTTACAAATGGCTCAGAGAAGCCTTGCACTTAGGAAATGTGGTTTATCCGGGTAAGTTAGATTAAAAATTGAATTATGAAAAAGAAATTATATTTCAGCATATTCGCAGGAGCCTTGCTGGCTTGTTCCTGCCAGAATGAATTATACAAGGATGCAACCAGTGAATACCAGTCGGCACAGGGGGCTTACATCAAGACTGGTGAATCTTCGCAGGTATTCGTGGAAGAAGGAAAGGAAGTCGATGTGAAGTCTATCACCGTATCGCTGGTGCAGCAGGAAAACGATGCCAAGACGGTGACGGTAGAAGCCGGCAGCAAGGAACAGCTGGAAGCATACAACAAGAAGCATGGAACGGACTACCTGATGCTGCCGCCCGAAATGTATGAAGTAGGCAAGGAAGTGGTGTTCAGTTCTAGGCAGACGCAGCAATTTCTGCCGGTAAAGTTCAAGGATGTGAAATTCTCCCTGCAGGGAAGCTATGCTTTGCCGGTGAAACTGAGTGGCGGTACGGTACCCGTGATTGACAGTGAATCTGAATCACTGATTGTACTGGAGCAGCGCATCAATACGAAGTGTCTTCGCATTGACGGATACGGCAGTGAAGATGCCAAGATGTTCCCGGACGATTTCAAGGTGGACCAGTGACGATGGAGGTTATGGTGAACCGTAGTGCATACCAGAGCAACAACCGCTCGATCTGTGGTACCAAACTCGTATCTGGAGCCGGTGCACTCGATGAAATCTATCCTCGCTTCGGCGACGTGACCATCCGTCCCGACCAGCTTCAGTTTAAGACTGGAGGTTCTCAGATTGACGTACCGGCGGATGTCTTTGCGGCACAGGCCGACACCTGGTACATGCTAGCTTTCGTGTACGACGGTAAGAAAAACTATGTATATGTGAATGGGGAATTGGTGGCCGACCGTGAAATCCGTACAGGGCCTTACGGTCTGGTAGGTTTTTGGATTGGCGGTGCGAACGAGCTGGTTCGTGAAATCCGTTTCTGGAAGACGGCCCGCACACCTCAGCAGTTGAAGCAGTTCATGTGGAAAACGGTAGACGGAAGTGATGAGAATCTGGTGCTGTATTATCCACTAAACGGAAAGAAGCGGAACCTTGACACAGGAGAAATCACCGAGGACGAAACCATGCTTTGGGATTTCAGCAACAATGCCAAACATCTGCCTCTTCCTTCAAAAGCTAAGTTTGATGATAATGACGGAAAAGGCTTTATGTTCCCTTTGGTTGATTAATTATAGGTTTTATTAATGAAGAAAGGCTGTCTCCAACACTCTGGTGTGGAGGCAGCTTTTTATGTGTTATTATAGGGACAAATGATATTTAAATATAGAAAAACTTTTAGTATCTTTAAACAACGGGAAACAACTATCACTCCAAGAGCTCCCGTCTTCTTGTGTTGTGATTTGCTTTCATTTTAGTATCTTTGAACCATTAGAAACAACTCATTGATTGTTTCTTGTTGTCTATCAGTAGGTTATAAGTAAATTTAGAAAAAGAAAAAGTTGTTTCTTGAAATAATAAATCCCATATTAACCATGGGATTTATTATTTTAAAAGAGTTCTAATTGTTGTCCTGGTGTTTTTACCCCACTTGCTTTCTTGCCATAAAATAGCTCAATTTCTCCAAACTGTTTGTCTGTGATACATATAATTCCAACTTGACCATATTCAGGTAGAAAGGATTTTACTCTTTTTATATGCACTGCTGCATTTTCACTGCTTGCACAATGGCGTACATAGATAGAGAATTGAAACATTGTGAATCCATCTTTTTGTAGATTTTTGCGAAAATCAGTATAAGCTTTTTTATCTTTCTTTGTTTCTGTTGGTAGGTCAAAAAGAACTAAAATCCACATAACTCTATATTCGCTGAAACGTTCCATTAGAATTCAGGATAAATGATTTTTCGTGATTCTCCAGAAAAGCATTTATATAGTGATGCCGTTGTTTGGCTTGCTGCTATCATAAGAGGACTTCTTTTCCCACTGATTCTGACATCTATTGTGGGGATGGATAATAAACTGGCTTTTACTTCTTTTGTAAGTTCCATTTTGTTTTCAGAGTATAGTTGATAGACTAGCTGGTCTATGAAGGGGCGATATGGTTCCATAATATCGTCTGCTAAGCAATAGGCATTGTATCGGTTATGATGGTGAATGCCTAATGTGGGTAATAATCCGCTTGTTACAAGAGAACGTGCGATAACTGCACGGAGAATGGCATAACCATAATTTAAAAGATTATTAGGGGGTATGCCATCTCGGTCTCTTGTAAAATTTTCAATGTCATGAAAAAGTGTTTTCCAGTAGAAAGCTGCAGCACGTGCTTCCAGATTGTCGGGGTCTCCACTTCGTACATCGTTAGCCCATATACGCATGCATTTTATATCTTCGTTTATACATATGGATAAGGAAGATGCTTGATTGTTGATTTTTGCTTGAATGGTTTGTTGCCATAGTTGTTTCTTTAAAGGCAAAGAAGCATCCAGTTGTTTCCGAAAACGCTCATTTTGGGTAGTGTTTCCATAGAGAGGGAGCATTAATCCTACAGGCATACTTTTACTGTCACAAGTAATAAGTGCACAAATTATTTTCAAGCAATGCTTCAATAGCTCCGGACGTAATGGTGATTTGTTTATTATCCAAAATAACAACACCTATATCTTCAATAGGTTTGGTTATTTCAGATTGACGTTTCATCGCTTCCGGAAGTGAAGAACATTTCTCTACTTCCGGAAGTTTTATGACAAGTTGGGCATTACGTAATGATAGGTATGCTGGGTTACCAAAATATAATGTTTTCTTTATCATAGGCTGATTGGCGTTATAATGTTTCCTAATCTATCTGTTTGGATAGGGATGCATGTTTCTTTTATCATTTCTCCTGTGATAGCTCTTTCCATTTTATTCAGTGGAGAAAATTCATATTTATCAATAATTGTATTGGCTACATTGGATTTGATAAAGAAACATTGATTTCCTGTACAACTTACCATTTTATAAATTCTATCTTTTTGTATTGGTTGGTTAATATGTCCATTTTCTATTTCTTCTTTTGTTGGTACATATACTAAATCATTAGGTGATAATATAAATTTAGGCAGATTACCCTTTTCGTTTTCGGGTGCTGGTGACAAGCCTTTTTTCAGTCGTTCAATGACCACATTTAATGGAATAGAGGCGAAACTGCGTTTATGGGCAGTTTCATATATTGCAAAGAACAGATTAGTACCTTTTGCGGCTTCTACGAACTTAGTAGATTTATTTCCTGTTTGTCCAACAGCGAATTTATCGGCTTGTTCGTATGTTCTGACTTTTATAAATTGG
>ENA-OPZC01000244-OPZC01000244.1-human-gut-metagenome-genome-assembly--contig:-NODE-244-length-10517-cov-1.518191_pt1 | contig 10517 bp, 7 predicted proteins | sample MGYA00242477_ERZ504491 | MGnify/ENA primary metagenome ERZ504491 (study PRJEB26092, sample SAMD00036249) | human gut metagenome | host: Homo sapiens | study: EMG produced TPA metagenomics assembly of... | reverse complement strand
CAAAACAAATACATTTTAATTACATTTATCACAAAAAGACAGAAACAATGTATTTTTTCAGGCACAGCACAATACCTCTTTTAATAATTGTCTGTTATTTTGTAAACGAAAATCATAATATGGCTTGAAAACAAAATACAGATGGAAACATTTAAAAACATGAATGCGGAGTCGCTCTTATCCGACTTCTGAAACCACTGGAATATTATCAGGAGAAATATGGTACATGGATGTATGGCTTGAACAAGCTTTATCTGCTGATGGAAAAGCAGCACAACAGAGGACAAGAAGCTGCAGGATTAGCCTGCGTAAAACTGCAAGCCAACCCTGGTGAGGAATACATGTTCCGTGAAAGAGGACTCGGAGCGGGAGCCATTACAGAAATCTTCAACAACGTTCATCAACAATACAAGGATTTAACGGAAGAACAGTTGCACGATGCAGAATTTGCAAAGAAGTGCCTGCCCTTTGCCGGAGAACTTTACATGGGACACCTGCGTTATTCGACCACAGGAAAAAGCGGTATCTCGTATGTTCATCCATTTCTCCGCCGCAACAACTGGCGTGCCAAGAACCTAGCATTGTGCGGTAACTTCAATCTGACCAATGTAGACGAAATTTTTGCCAATATTACTGAAGCCGGACAACATCCCCGTAAATACGCAGATACCTATATCATGCTGGAGCAGGTAGGCCACCGGCTGGACAGAGAAGTGGAGCGCCTTTACAACCAGTGCAAAGAAGAAGGCTTGAAGGGAATGGACATCACGCATGCCATTGAAGACCGGATTGACTTGACAAACGTACTGAAAACATCTTCCCCATCCTGGGATGGAGGTTACGTCATCTGCGGAATGACAGGAAGCGGTGAAACCTTTGCCGTACGCGACCCATGGGGTATTCGCCCGGCATTCTGGTATCAGGACGATGAAATCATGGTATTAGCGTCGGAACGCCCTGTCATTCAGACGGTATTGAATATCCCTGCTGAAAGCATCCATGAACTGATGCCTGGACAAGCTGTATTGGTCAATAAGAAAGGTCAGCTCAGACTGGCACAAATCAACAAACCCAGGAAATTAAAACCCTGCTCTTTCGAACGCATCTACTTCAGCCGGGGAAGTGACGTGGATATCTACCGTGAACGTAAAAAATTAGGAGAAAAACTGATTGAACCAATTCTCTCTGCAGTCAATCATGACATAGCCCATTCTGTATTCTCATTTATTCCCAATACAGCCGAAGTGGCTTTCTATGGAATGCTGGAAGGACTGGACAATTATCTGAACCAACTTAAAATCAAGCAAATCGAGGCCTTGGGTCACATGCCCAGCCATGAAGAACTGAAACAGATTCTTTCTCAACGCATCCGAAGCGAGAAGGTAGCCATCAAGGATATTAAGTTGCGTACCTTTATTGCGGAAGGAAATACCCGCAACGACCTGGCAGCCCACGTATACGATATTACCTACGGAAGCCTCGTGCCACAGGAAGACAACCTGGTAATCATCGACGACAGTATCGTACGAGGAACGACTTTGAAGCAAAGTATCATCAGCATTCTCGACCGTCTGCAGCCCAAAAAGATTGTCATCGTATCCTCTTCCCCACAAGTCCGCTATCCGGATTACTATGGCATCGACATGGCCAGCATGGAGCAATTCATCGCCTTCAAGGCTGCCATCGCTCTGCTGGAAGAACGCGACATGCAGCACGTCATTGAATATGCTTATAGAAAATCAAAAGAACAGCTGAACCTGCCTAAAGAAAAAATGCGCAACTACGTAAAGGAAATTTATGCTCCTTTCAGCGATGAAGAAATATCAGAAAAAATTGCTGCATTACTGACTCCTGACACTACGCGGGCAAAAGTACAGATTGTTTACCAAACGTTGGAAGGACTGCATGAGGCATGTCCGGCCCATCCGGGAGACTGGTATTTTAGTGGAGACTATCCTACCCCGGGAGGAACACGCCAAGTGAACCAGGCATTCATCGACTGGGTGGAAAAGAATTATCAATTCTAATTCTCCCTCCCCAAAAACAAACAGAAGTCAAAGTTTCCAGTACTCCCGAGGAAGTACTGTAGTACTGCCTATGAAGTACTTCAGTACTTTCACGGGAGTACTGTAGTACTTCTTTGAAAGTACTGAGATTACACAAAAACAGCTACGAATCCTCCTCTTTACAAATATAAAATCGAGAATCTATACCCGAAAAGCAAACCAATAAATCCCCACCTTTGATGCACCAGAAGAGATTCAAAAAAACTTAATCAAAGAATAAACTTTTGTCATCTCCAGTTTGCAATATTATGAAGTATTCGTATATTTGCAGCCTAGAAACAGAATTCATGGAAGCATTTTACAGAACACATAATTATTTAGTGGAACATACCAACGCTCCTGTTCGCCGTGATCTCATGGATGAAATAGACTGGAATGATCGCTTGATTGGTATAAAAGGTACAAGAGGGGTAGGCAAAACCACATTTCTTTTACAATATGCAAAAGAAAAGTTCGGAACGGACCGTTCATGCTTGTTCGTAAACATGAATAATTTCTACTTTTCACAATACAGTTTAGTAGACTTTGCCGGGGAATTTGTTAAAAGAGGGGGAAAAGTCCTGCTTATTGACCAAGTTTTCAAGCTTCCAGATTGGAGTCACGATTTGCGCACATGCTATGAACGTTATCCGCAACTGAAAACTGTATTTACCGGTTCTTCTGTAATGCGTCTGAAAGATGAGAATCCCGAATTGAACGGGATTGTCAAATCGTATAACCTGAGAGGATTTTCTTTCCGTGAATTTCTGAATTTACAAACTGGGAACCATTTTTCAGCCTACACACTGGATGAGATTCTGCACAATCACGAGCATATCGTGAAAACAATCTTACCACACATCAACCCGCTCAATTATTTCCAGGATTACATCCATCATGGTTTCTATCCTTTTTTCCTTGAAAAAAGAAATTTCTCGGAAAATCTGCTGAAGACCATGAACATGATGATTGAAGTGGACATTCTCCTGATTAAACAAATCGAGCTGAAATATCTGTCCAAAATCAAAAAATTATTATATTTGCTAGCAGTAGACGGTCCGGTCGCACCCAATGTCAGCCAATTGGCTACTGAAATTCAGACATCGCGTGCTACGGTCATGAACTACATAAAATACCTGGCAGATGCACGACTCATCAAACATGGTTTACCCGAAAGGGGAAAGCTTTCCTAAAAAACCGGCTAAAATCATGATGCACAACACAAACCTGATGTATAGCATCTATCCGGTAAAGGTGGAGGAACAAGATGTGCTGGAAACCTTCTTTGTCAATACCTTGTGGAAAGACCACAAAATCAACAAAGGAGATAAAGGAACCTCTTTCCTTGTAGACAATACACTGCATTTCCGGATTTGTGCAGAAGGAAGCAAATATAAAAGCAATCCGAACATATACTATGCCATGCATAAAATGGAAATAGGACACGGCGACCAGATACCTTTATGGTTATTTGGATTTTTGTATTGACAATAACGATTTTATTACTTCATATTTAATTAGTAATTGTATGATAAACAAAAAAAATTCATCACTTGTGATGGTAACCAGGCTGCAGCACATATTTCATATATGTTCTCAGAAGTTGCAGCTATCTATCCTATCACCCCGTCATCTACAATGGCTGAATATGTAGACGAATGGGCTGCCGCAGGTCGTAAAAACATCTTCGGCGAAACTGTTTTGGTTCAGGAAATGCAATCTGAAGGTGGTGCTGCCGGTGCAGTACACGGATCTCTTCAGGCTGGTGCATTGACAACTACTTATACTGCTTCTCAGGGTCTTCTGTTGATGATTCCTAACATGTACAAAATTGCAGGTGAGTTCTTGCCATGCGTATTCCACGTTTCTGCACGTACACTGGCTTCTCACGCATTGTGTATCTTCGGTGACCACCAGGACGTAATGTCTTGCCGTCAGACTGGTTTCGCTATGCTTTGTGAAGGTTCTGTACAGGAAGTTATGGATTTGGCCGGTGTAGCTCACTTGTCAACAATCAAGTCTCGGGTTCCGTTCTTGAACTTCTTCGACGGTTTCCGTACATCACACGAAATCCAGAAGATTGAAATGCTGGAAAACGAAGACCTCGCTCCGCTGGTAGACCAGAAAGCTTTGGCTGAATTCCGTGAACGTGCACTCAGTCCTAACAAACCGGTTGCTCGCGGTATGGCTGAAAACCCGGATCACTTCTTCCAGCACAGAGAATCTTGCAATCCGTTCTATGAAGCAGTTCCTGCTATCGTAGAAGAATATATGAACGAAATCAATAAGATTACAGGACGTCACTACGGCTTGTTCAACTACTATGGTGCAGAAGATGCTGAACGCGTAATCATCGCTATGGGTTCTGTAACTGAAGCTGCTCGTGAAGCTATCGACCACTTGGTAGCAAACGGCGAAAAAGTTGGTTTGGTTTCTGTACACTTGTATCGTCCGTTCTCTGCTAAACATTTCTTGGCAGCTGTACCTAAGACCGCAAAACGCATCGCAGTTCTTGACCGTACAAAAGAACCGGGTGCAAACGGCGAACCTTTGTATCTTGACGTAAAAGACTGCTTCTACGGACAGGAAAATGCTCCTCTTATCGTAGGCGGACGTTATGGTCTGGGTTCTAAGGATACTACTCCTGCTCAGATTCTTTCTGTATACGAAAACTTGGCATTGCCGACTCCTAAGAACCACTTCACTATCGGTATCGTAGATGACGTTACCTTCACTTCTCTTCCTCAGAAAGAAGAAATCGCTTTGGGTGGCGAAGGTATGTTCGAAGCTAAATTCTACGGTTTGGGTGCTGATGGTACTGTAGGTGCTAACAAGAACTCTGTAAAAATCATCGGTGACAACACCAACAAATACTGCCAGGCTTACTTCTCATACGACTCTAAGAAATCTGGTGGTTTCACTTGCTCTCACTTGCGTTTCGGTGATCATCCTATCCGCTCTACTTACCTGGTAACTACTCCTAACTTCGTAGCTTGCCACGTACAGGCTTACCTGCACATGTACGATGTAACTCGCGGTCTGCGTAAGAACGGTACATTCTTGCTGAACACTATCTGGGAAGGCGAAGAATTGGCTAAGAACCTGCCGAACAAAGTGAAGAAATACTTCGCAGAAAACAACATCACTGTTTACTATATCAATGCAACTAAGATTGCTCAGGAAATTGGTTTGGGTAACCGTACCAACACTATCCTGCAGTCTGCATTCTTCCGTATCACTGGCGTAATTCCAGTTGACCTGGCTGTAGAACAGATGAAGAAATTCATCGTGAAGTCTTACGGTAAGAAGGGTGAAGACGTGGTTAACAAGAACTACGCTGCCGTTGACCGTGGTGGTGAATACAAACAATTGACTGTTGACCCGGCATGGGCTAACCTGGAAGTTGAAGCTGCTGCTGCAAACAACGATCCGGCATTCATCAACGAAGTTGTTCGTCCTATCAACGCTCAGGACGGTGACTTGCTGCCAGTATCTGCATTCAAGGGTATCGAAGACGGTACATGGCATCAGGGTACAGCTAAATACGAAAAACGTGGTGTAGCTGCATTCGTTCCGGAATGGAATCCTGAAACTTGTATCCAGTGTAACAAGTGTGCATACGTTTGTCCTCACGCTGCTATCCGTCCGTTCGTACTGGATGCTGAAGAACAAGCTGGTGCTAACTTCCCGACTCTGAAAGCTGTAGGTAAACAGTTCGACGGCATGACATTCCGTGTACAGGTAGACGTTATGGACTGCTTGGGTTGCGGTAACTGTGCTGACGTTTGTCCGGGTAACCCGAAGAAGGGTGGCAAGGCTTTGACTATGAAGCCGCTTGAAACTCAGTTGGCTGAAGCTGCTAACTGGACTTACTGCGCTGACAACGTGAAGTCTAAACAGCACTTGGTAGACATCAAGGCTAACGTGAAGAACTCTCAGTTCGCTCAGCCGTTGTTCGAGTTCTCTGGAGCTTGCTCTGGTTGTGGTGAAACTCCGTATGTGAAACTGATTTCTCAGTTGTTCGGTGACCGTGAAATGGTTGCTAACGCTACCGGATGTTCTTCTATCTACTCTGGTTCAGTTCCTTCAACTCCTTACACAACTAACGAAAAAGGTCAGGGTCCTGCTTGGGCTAACTCATTGTTCGAAGACTTCTGCGAATTCGGTTTAGGTATGGAATTGGCTAACAAGAAACTGCGCAACCGTCTGGAAGAAGCTATGAAGTCTGCTATCGCAAACGAAGCTACTCCGGCAGAATACAAAGAAGCATTCCAGGAATGGATTGACGGCCGCAACGATGCTGATAAGAGCAAAGCTGCTGCTGAAAAGATTATTCCGTTGGTAGAAGCTGCAAAAGACAAGTGTGCTGCTTGCGCTACTATCGCTGAATTCAAAGACTATCTGGTAAAACGCTCACAGTGGATCATCGGTGGTGACGGTGCTTCTTACGATATAGGTTACGGAGGTCTTGACCATGTAATCGCTTCTGGCGAAGATGTAAACATCCTGGTATTGGATACTGAAGTTTACTCTAACACTGGTGGTCAGTCTTCTAAGGCTACTCCGCTGGGTGCTATCGCTAAGTTTGCTGCTTCTGGTAAACGTGTTCGCAAGAAAGACCTGGGTATGATTGCTACTACTTACGGTTACGTTTACGTAGCTCAGATTGCAATGGGTGCTGACCAGGCTCAGACTTTGAAAGCTATCCGCGAAGCTGAAGCATATCCTGGACCATCATTGGTTATCGCATACGCTCCATGTATCAACCACGGTTTGAAAGCTGGTATGGGTAAATCTCAGGCTGAAGAAGCTAAGGCTGTAGAATGTGGTTACTGGCACTTGTGGCGCTTCAACCCGGCTCTGGAAGAAGAAGGTAAGAATCCGTTCTCACTCGACTCTAAAGAACCGAACTGGGAAGGCTTCCAGGATTATCTGAAGGGTGAAGTTCGTTTCGCATCTGTAATGAAACAATACCCGACAGAAGCTGCTGACTTGTTCGCTGCTTGCGAAGACATGGCTAAGAAACGCTATGCTTCTTACAAGCGTATGGCTGCAATGGACTGGAGCGACGAAAAAGCTGAATAATTTATTTTAGCATATAATCAACGAAAAACGGCTGCCTGCAAAGGTGGCCGTTTTTTTGATTACAAGCTTTTTCTTATGTTTGCATTGAATTATCAATAACGAAAAGCTTTATGAAATACTTAATTGTTTCCGACATACACGGATGCCTTCCTGCATTAGAAAAAGTCCTGCAGTTTTACCAGGCACATCACTTTGATATGCTCATTATTTTGGGAGATATATTGAATTACGGGCCACGTAACGGACTTCCTGAGGGACTCAATCCAAAAGGTATTGCAGAGAAACTAAATGAAATGGCAGGAGAAATCGTAGCAATACGAGGAAATTGTGATTCTGAAGTAGACCAGATGTTGCTGAACTTCCCTATTTTATCAGATTACACATTAATCGTAGATAATGGCAAGAAGTTATTCCTCACCCACGGGCACATCTACAATGAAGAAAAACGCCCGCAAAATGGATATGATGCCTTTTTCTACGGACATACCCATTTATGGAAACTGGAAAGAACGGCAAACGGCATCATCTGTAACACGGGCTCCATTACTTTCCCCAAAGGAGGCAACCCTCCCACTTTTGCTAGCTATGAAAATGGGAAAATCACTATATACCATCTAAATGGCGAAATACTGAAAGAACTTCCACTATAACAACCAAAAGGGCATAAAAAAGGCTGCCAACCTATCGTAACCCATAACAGACAATACATACATTACGATTCGGAAGGCAGCCACTCCCCATCTTATTGAATTATAGCAATAGACAAGATATATTACAGTTCAGAAAATGGCTTTGGTTTTCCACCCAAAGGGAAAGAAATTCCCAAGAAACCATTCACTGATTTAGAATTACCTCCAAAGAACATATAGTCGGTTCCTACAAACAACGGACCCAACTTCACCGCTAGACCAATTGACTTACCACTTGCTTGAATCGGAGAGTAACTAATAGCTGCATTCAGCCAGTTCTTTGGACGGAATGTGGCCAAGAAAGTCAATTCATTCAATGTTTTGGGCTCTGCAAAACGAGCGGTGTACATAGCACCTACACTCAACTTATTATTCAACAATCCATATTCTCCAGCCAATAACAGTGTAGAATACAAACGGGTTTTTGTTTTTACCTTTTCAGGTGAACCTTCTTCAAAATCAAAACGTTCGAACGACAAGAAATCACCGCCAATATAACGATCATAATTCTCTGAATTAATGGTCACTTCATCTCCTCCACTCACCGTAGCTACAGTTGTTTCGCTTTCCTTCCATTTCAGGAAACCTAAATCGAGAATAGAAGCTGATACGGTCAGGTTATCCCATACTTTATAACTTGCTCCTAAATCAATACCAAAACCTGAACCTGCAATACCTAAGTCGCCTGCATCCAAGTCAAAGTTATCAATCATTCCATTGTTATCAAAAGTCATACCTCCACCTTTCAAGGTAGTAATTACGTTACCATTCGCAGAATAATCGTAATGTGCTCCATACCAATCAGAAGGAGAAAGTTCGCCACGAGACTCATAATCTGCATAATTTGTATATTGAGGATTCGGAACATCCAAATTCAAATCAAACTGATTGATGTTCATTTCTGCACGAGCCAGACCTAACAACACTTTTACACGTCCACCTACAGTCAATTTTTCTGTAATACGGCGTGAGTATCCCAAACCAACTTCAGCGTATGCCTTCATGTTCAGTGTCTGATTTGATAAGCTATAGCTTTGATTGGTTCCTGCCACATCCTCCAATGCAAAACCATTCATCGTGCGCATCATAGAGAACATGTCCTTTGCCAATGCCGCACCGAAATCTGCACGCAAGCCTACATTTACACTCCAGAATCCTTTACCTCTATACCAGCCAAAAGAAAGAATGTCTGTGTTCAAGTTTACATTCAAACGGTTATCAGCCTTTAAACGGTCAAACAACTTGTCATTTGAATATAAGTCACTTCCAGAATCCATAAGGTCAATAATGTCACTTGTTCCCAACACATTAGAAGAAGCAGACATGTTAAATGAGCCAATAATCGGCATATTAAAATATCCTTTGGTAGGCTGCAAACCCGGATTCAATTGTAAACGGGCACTTGTTCCCTCCATAAAATAAGAAGAACGTAAATACTGAGCTTGTGCCGCTCCCCCCAACATCATCATGCCCCCCAAAAGAAGCAAACCTTTATATCCCAATTTTCCCATAATGAATTTTATTTAGTAAATTTTAATGCAAAAATAAAAATATCTATATCAAAGAAGAAACAAGGAAACAGGACTTGCCGACCAAATATCACATCTTCCACACTAAACAAACGTTTTTTGCTACTAAGTGGTCAAAAAACATTTTATTACAATTGGCAAAAACGCTCCATCATTTCCTTACGATACTTTTTGGAGACCTGAAGTTCATCCACATTATTAAACGGAGGATACATCACACACTGGCAACCCTGCACCATCAGTAAATAATTCATATTGATAATATACGACTGATGAATTTGCACAAAAGCAGTATCATACGCACACAAATTCTCAGCTCTGGTATTTCGCTTTAAAGGAATAAAAGTACCATTTGCCAAAGCTACCTCCCAGATTTTACGTTCGGAAATATAACGGAAATATCCTATATCAGATACACGCAATACACGTAAATCTCCGACCGGAGTGACTACCATAAATGATTTCTCAGCTCCATGACCTGTATCTGCCAGAAAACTGGTTGAGTTCTTCATATTGCCTTCACCACGTAAACGTCCCAACACAACCGAAAGCTCTTCTGAATCAACAGGTTTCAACAGGAAATCAAAAGCATAACTACGCAAGGCATCTATCAGATACTTGTTGTATGCGGTATAAAAAACAATATGCATATCCCAATTTTGCTGTTCATGCACTTTTATGGCCAAATCCATTCCTAACATATCCGGAAGTTCTACATCCAGAAATAACAAATCCGGACGTTCTTTTTCAAGCAAACGGATTCCGGCCTTTCCATTATAGGCTATTCCCTCTACAGAGATCCATGGATATTTCTTCAGCTCAAAGCAAAGATTATCAATGGCAGTTTCCTCGTCATCTATAATGACAGCTCTTATTTTATCATTCATGTTTTTCTAGTTTTTCTTTAGTTGATATGAATAATTCAAAGGAATCACAAAGCGTACCTCACACCCCATTTCTTTTTCTTCCCCGACTAATACATTATTAATTTTCATTTGAATAGGGCGTGAATTATATGTGTTTAGCAATTGAATGGTCTGTGTAATAACTTTCATTCCAGTGCCAGTTCCATGGTTTACACTTACCTTACGATAACCTCCACCATTATCAGACACCACAATTTCAACCTGATTATCAAGCAGCAGACGTATCTGTATGCGCAACAATCG
>ENA-OPZC01000241-OPZC01000241.1-human-gut-metagenome-genome-assembly--contig:-NODE-241-length-10640-cov-1.279273_pt1 | contig 10640 bp, 9 predicted proteins | sample MGYA00242477_ERZ504491 | MGnify/ENA primary metagenome ERZ504491 (study PRJEB26092, sample SAMD00036249) | human gut metagenome | host: Homo sapiens | study: EMG produced TPA metagenomics assembly of... | reverse complement strand
CGGTAAAACGCACAAAAACATTACACGGCATATGAAAAGGCACAATACAAAAATGGAAACTCGTGATACTTCTGGATGCATTACTGTTCTTAAGTAACATGACCTTTGCTAAAGACACAATCAATCAATATACAGAGGGAAACCCTATAGACACAAGCAGCGGTTTCCATTTCAGACAAAACCAACATCCCCGACCGGCTTTATGTAGATTCCCTGTCATTGAAACGTCATTTTATCCACCGTATCGGCATTGAGGCACGTCCCGGATATATTTTCCCCACCAGTTCCTTTTTCAGAGGAGAAAATCTGAATTGGAAACCCATAGAGAATTCCCTGTCGCTTCACTTGAAGTACTCATTCCAGTTTCATCCGAACACCTATAACGACCGTATTTACAGAGGGGCCTACCAAGGTATCGGCGTGGGCTACTACAATATGTATGAGAAGCCGCAATTGGGCAACCCGCTTACTGTCTATTTATTTCAAGGAGCGCGTATCGCCCGTTTCAACCAACGATTGTCATTAAACTATGAATGGAATTTCGGCGCTTCATTTGGCTGGAAACCATACCACAGCGATTTGAATCCATATAATAAAGTGATAGGTTCGAAAGTAAACGCCTATCTGAATACAAACTTCTATTTCAACTGGATGCTTTCTCCCAAATTTGATTTCACAACAGGTGTGGCAGTAACGCATTTCTCTAACGGTAATACCAAATTCCCAAATGCGGGACTCAATTCCATCGGACTAAAGGTAGGATTGGTTTACAATATCAATAGAAAAGAAGAATGTTTTGCAAAGCCCTTGTATCAATCACCCGTACCTAAATTTCCCCGTCATATCAGTTATGACCTGGTATTGTTCGGTTCATGGCGCAGAAAAGGAGTAACGATTGGAGAGGGACAAATGGTTGCTTCTCCTGAAACTTATCCGGTACTGGGATTTAATTTCGCGCCAATGTATAATTTCGGGTATAAATTCCGTGCGGGTATTTCATTAGACGGGGTTTATGACGGCAGTGCGAATGTGTATAGCCCGGACGGATACGGCGATGAGCTCCTCAAGCCGTCTGCCGGCAAACAACTGGCACTGGGAGTTTCGGGACGTGCCGAGTACGTGATGCCTTACTTCACAGTAGGAATAGGATTGGGCACAAATGTGATTCATGCAGGCGGAGATTTAAAATCTTTCTACCAGATATTGGCACTGAAGATAGAAGTTACGCGCAACTCATTCCTTCATATCGGATATAATTTACAGGATTTCCATGATCCCAACTATCTGATGCTGGGATTCGGATTCAGGTTCAATAATAAGTATCCTACTTTTCACAGACGGTAAATGCTACGTCTAATTTGCACAGACACATTCTACAAAATATACTAAAATTATCGGAATATATATCGCAAACAAGTTACATGTTTGTGGAATGATACAATCATATTTGTTTACCATTAAAACCGAATCTGTTTATCCCAAAGCTAGACCTTTTTGGGGGAACTTCGGCATTTTTACCGGACAGCTATAAAATCAAACAAGATATTCCTATACCAAGAATCTGCAATCCTGCTACAAGATTCCGAAAAACTTGCTACAAGAATTGTGACATCTTGTGACAAGTTTTCAAAGTCTTTCCACCTTCTTTTTGATATGCGTATCCATCTTTTGAAGAGAAGCACCCCTCTCTTGAAGAATGCCCCCAAAAATCCTCAGAAGTTTCAGCCTCTCCGCAAACGTCCTGTTCATCGGCATTCCGGCTGACAGATTGATGCACCGAGATCCTTCAACCGCGTAGTTCTTTCTTTCAGCCGTAGTCAATAAATGTATAAAGGTAAATCCGAATACCGATAGAAAACCAACCAATACGACATCGCTTACCCTGTCACGCTGAAAGATCTTTTTCGGCTGAAGGATTTTATCGTGTATATCCTTCAGCCGAAAAGCCGATGAACAGGACGTTTGCGGAGAAGCTGAAACTTCTGAAAGAAAAACAAGGTATTTTGCCATGTTATGCAATACGAGTAGAAAAGCATCAAAAACATCCTGTTGTTTTTGAAAAAGCTCCTGTTCTTTTTTAAAAAGCTCTTGATCTTTTAAAAAAACGTCCTTGTCTTTGATGTGGAATTTCCGGTGTAATCGTACAGTTATAACATTAATACAAAATCCCATCAAAAACACCGGTCCGATTCTCATAAGCAATAAGTAAAAACAGTATTCAATATGGAGACAAAAATCATATTTTTCCCTCACTTATGCCTGTAACGCCTCTGTTCCTAAAAACACATCAGACATAGCGCATCAGTCATCCCCCAACGGGACAGCCGAGAAACTCTTATATTCCCTGGTCTGCCCCATCACAACCACAGGATTCTCAAAGGTTTCATATATGCTCAATACTGAAGAACTGATCCTGTCAATCTGCCAGTAGCAGTAATCCAGAAGAAGATATCTGTTATTGGGAGTGATAAAATCATATCGGAAATAATGTACATGCTCTTCCACTTCCTCGCCATCACACGTCGTCCGTGATTTACAGGAAGCCTTACCATTCAGCCCGAACTCATAATGTTCACAGACTTCCGCATCCCTGCCATCCTCAGTACGTATCTGAAATGTTCTCTCCCATGCATAACCGGTCAGATTGGTAACAATGGTATTGCTATCCTCCCCGTAATGTTCATCAATACAACCTGCAAGAAACAGTACACATATAACTGTCGAGCCCAATAATCCAATTAATGTTTTTTTCATAGTCCGTCACTTTTTTAATTTTATTGAATGCCTGTAAAACGGTAAGTTGCAGCTTTCATCTGATAGTCCGGCATTTATACCGATACCGTTCTTATTCATTGCAACATATTTTTCAATTTAACCGAATCAGCCTTGTATCGGAAATTTCGACTTTTCACTTATACAGAACCAGCTAAACGCTTTTGTTTATAATTCCTTGTCCATTTTGATGAACATTCCAAACATACATGTATTTTACCAAAAAAGCAACAATGTCAAGAACTTTTTTTTGTTGGAAAACATTTTTTTTAAACAAACCATACAAAGCACTTTCACATACACGAAATATGACAGATCTTTCCACATAGAATATCACCTGCCACATGCTATCCTTGTAACTTGCCTTTATAACTCATCATCTGTAATGGAGTCCAATCCTTATATTGGTCCCATCACCTGCACCTTGCTCCTTCCGCTTCCGGTCTTCACCACCTGCACCTGCGCGGGGATACGTTCCATCATCTCCGCCACATGGGAAATCACCCCTATCTTACGCCCTTGCATCTGCAACCGCTCCAAAGCATCCATCGCAATGCGCAGAGTGTCCATATCCAGCGATCCGAAACCTTCGTCAATAAACAACGATTCCACATTCATCCGGTTGGAGGACAAGGAAGACAAGCCCAATGCCAAGGCGAGAGATACCAAGAAAGATTCCCCGCCCGAAAGGGAATGGACACTACGCACCTCACCCATCATATCAAGATCCACAATCTGCAAGGCCAGCGTATCAGGGATGCGTTGCAGTTCGTAACGGGGGGGCAAGGTCTTGCAAATGCCTGTTGGCATAAAGCAAAAGGACATCAAGCGTATAACCTTGGGCTATTTCCTTAAACTTGGCGCCAGTCTGGGAACCGAACAGTTCGTTCAGTTTCGCCCAATTCTCGTAGATAGAGTTTTTTTCCTCCAACTCTTTCTCGATGCCGGCTATGCGTTCCTTACCTTTTATATGGTTCTGTATCGTCACCTCTATTTGGGCCAAACGTCCGGTTTCCATTTCTTTGGCAGCAGTGCAGGCAGTCAATGTTTCAATCAGCGACTCCTTGTTTTCCGTGGTATCCGGTTTCAGAGGAGCTTGCTGATGCTCCTCCCTTTTCTGCCTTCGCTCCGCAAGGACCGCCTGAAGAGTGGTTTCCTTCTCTTTCAGTGTGCCCAACGCTTGTTTCTCAGCCAGTATCCAGCTTTTGTCTTTGGAAAGCAATTGTTCCAACTCGGCATACGTTTCCTTTTGAAGCGTGAGCCACTCGTTTATTTTCAATTCGTCTTGTTGCAAGACAGCAGTCAGACGGACTAATTCCTTTTCCATCTGTGCGGTCTGCCCTTTGTAAGATTCCGCCTGCACAGTTAAAGAATGATGCAAGTTCATGGCTTTTTCCAGTTGTTGTTCCAATTCCTTTTGCCGTCTTGCATGGGTTGCAACCACTGTTTCGGTGGATTCACCATTCAGCAGGGAAGACCGCAGACGAGCACGTTCGTTCAATTCTGCCTGCTGTCTTTCTTCTTTTTGTTTCTTTTCTTCGTACAAACCAATGGCATTGGCTTCTTCTTTTTTCAAACTATCTCTTTGGGCTGATTTTGAGGTAAGAGCCTCTTTTATTTCGGTCTGCTCTTGCAAACGGGCATTCCATTGCCTGCCGAATTGCTGGACATAATGTTTCAATGTGCCCTGCTCCAACAAATCTTTCCAATTGGGAATAATGGATACGTATGTTTCTACTTTTTTCAGCGTATCATCAACTTGCGCCACATAATTTTCAATCAATGCGGAAAGACGGGCCATCTCCAGTTGGCGGGCATTCAGCGTGTTTTTCAGTTGTTCCGTTTCTTTAGCAACCTGTTCTTTCGCACGGTTCAGTTCCTCTTCCTGCAAGGATTGGACATTGGTCTGTTCCCTCATCGGATGATGGAAACTCCCGCAGACCGGGCATGGCTTTCCTTCCTCCAACTGCTCACGAAGCAACAGCACCTCTGCCGGCAACAGTCGGTTCAGACGCTCGGCTTCCTGTTGTACCGATTTCAACCGCTGTTCCTCCGCTTCACTCGCTTTCTTTACTTTATCCAGCAGTTGACGGTTCGATACGCTTTGCGCCCTTGCCATTTCCAGATTGGTCAGCAAGCTGGTAATCAGTTCAACGGCAGGAATCAATTGGGAATAAGCGGTATATCGTTCAAACCAGGTTTGCAAGGCGGTTTGCTTCTCCATCAACAAACTTATATCCTTCTCTGTCTTACAAACGGATTGACGCAGATTATCTTTAGCCTGCAATGCCAAAGCCGCTTCTTTCTGACTTTCCGCTAATTGCTTTCTATTTTCCACCAACTGCACATCCAATGCTCTGGCTTTATCCAATTGCGGTTCTTGCTGCGACAAATAGGTCTTAAATTCCGCCAGTTCTTTCTGAGCGGCTTCCCACTGCACGTTCGCGGAAGTCTGTAAAGCCGCATTCTGCCGGATGGCAACCTCTATTTCGCCTAACCGGGAACGACCGGCATCTATCTGCTTCCGGGCGTTACGCTGTTCCATATACACATCGCGGATATCCTGAGCCTGCTCTATACGGGCCAACAGTTCATAACGTGGACGGGCGGCTTCTATTTCTTTTCTGATGCCGGAAAGTGATTCTTCCGCCTGTATGCATCCTGTATGCAAGCGTCCTTCTTCTTCCAGCCATTTCAACTTACCGGACAACGCCTCCTCTTTCTTCTTCGAAACGGACAAGCGGACTTGTAATTCTTCCTTTTCAGCCGAAAGTTGCTGTAATTGCTCATCTGTCAGCAACTCAATGCCTTTGATACGTTCCTGCAATAATTTATATTCGCTTTCCGCCCGCTTGGTGCGTTCATAAATAGAAGCAGAGATACGCGAGTAAATTTCCGTTCCGGTCAGTTTTTCCAAGATTTCGGCTTTATCAGGCTGACGAGCCTTCAGGAAGGTAGCAAAATCTCCTTGAGCCAGCAACACAGAGCGTTGAACTGTTCGAAAGAGAGTCCGATCAGTTCACTGATGCGGGATAATAATTCGGTCTTTGTTCCTTGCTGTTCCACTCCGGAAGTAAGGTTGGTCAACGTCATTTCCACTTTTTGCAAGGAACCGCTAACCTTCCCACGCGAACGTCGCACCGTCCAACGTGAACGGAACACCTCTCCTGTCAAAGCGACGAAATCCACTTCCGAGTATCCCTCGGCAGTACCCCGGCGAAGGATGGAACGGCTATCGTTCTGTGCAATTCCCCTGTCGGCGACATCCATGACAGAGACGTTATTCTCTTTCGCCTTGTTCATACGTGGCGTACAGTCAAACAAAGCCAGACACAAAGCATCCAGCAAGGTTGACTTTCCGGCTCCGGTACTGCCTGTAATGGCGAATATACCTGCCGAGCACAAAGGTTCGACGGTAAAGTCTATCATAAATTCACCCTCCAATGAAGCCAGATTCTTTCCTCTTATCGCTACTATTTTCATACTCCCGCCTCCTTGATTACACTTTCCAACAATTGTTTCATGGTATCGGGCATCTCTGTCCCTCCATATTTCCGTTTAAAGACATCCAGTGCCATATCCAGCGGACGGATGGTTTGCAACTCCTCGTAGGAAGTGGCGACAATGCCGCTTGCCTTTTTTTGTGGAAGCATAGCGGCGATGCGTGCCAGGCGGACCGCTTTTCCTTTCAACGCTTCCTCTATCTTATACTTATAAGAAGGTTCCGGCTCGGTCATCAAAATCTTTATTTCCAGATAGGGCGACCGCAACGTGACATCCCCATCGGGCAAATCGCCGATGGCTTGCAGCACTTCTTCCAGCGGACGGGCCTGACGGGGAATACTCATCACGCCGGCTAACGGTTCAAATGCCAATCTCTCTATGCCGGTACCCTCAGCACTTATCGTTATCATGACCACTCCCGAAGCATTGTTCCTCTCAGCAAAAGACATGGGCATAGGAGTTCCGGAATAACGCACATTCTCCCGATGGGACACACGCTGGGAGCGATGCAGATGCCCCAATGCAGTATAGGCGATAGCCTCATCAAAAGCATCGGGGGATACACATTCCAAGCCTCCGATAACGGTACGTTCCGAACGGTCGTCCTCCGAGATTTCCGAGCCGGTGGCTTGCAGATGTCCCATGGCGATAACGGGAAGTCCTTTCTCCTTCACTTCATTGAAAAGCTGCTCATAAAGCAGTTGGACTCCTTTTGAGTAATTTTCAGCCGAAGGATAATCGCCCTGACGCAGATAGGGAACGGCAAGGCAATAGGCGGTCACTTCCCCTTCTGTGTAAAGGGGGACAATGAGGTGTTGCAAGTCTATATCACCTTCCGCATTGCGGCGCACGACACCGCGAACGGTGACATTCATATTCTCCAACAGGGGATTGGGAGCCTCCAGACGGGCTGCCGAGTCATGATTTCCGGCAATGATGATAATTTGCACAGAAGGGTTCTCGGACGTAACTTCTCTTAGAAAACGATAATACATTCGTTGTGATTCCGCCGAAGGGTTCGGGCTGTCGAATACATCACCTGCTATCAACAATACATCTATTTCATGCTGTCTTATCTGCTGTTTCAGCCATTCTAGAAAATGGAGATGCTCTTCCCGCCGGTCGTATTCATAAAAAGTCTGGCCCAGATGCCAGTCTGCTGTATGGAGAATTTTCATTAGCTGTTCGGTTTGTTTCCTGCAAAAATAGGAAAACTAAATGAAAAAAGGTATTTCTTTTAGGTACAACCTCTAAATGAAAACTATTTTTCATGCAGAAAACAAGCAGACATGCCACCTTTTCGCTATCTTTGCCATACGAGATAAATAATAAGAAGAAAGGAGAACGTCATGAGTACAATCACATTGGAATCAATACAAAACGAACTGATTCGGGAAATCCTGGACATCAAGAATGTAAAGGTGTTGGAGTCTGTAAGGAAGACTCTTGTTCATGCTAAAAAGGAAATGGAATCTATTTCTACCATGGTGGCAGAGGATGAAGAACCCTACATGACCAAAAGTGAAATAATGGACGGGCTGTCCGAGGCTTGCAAAGACATCAAACTGATGCGTGAAGGAAAGCTGAAAGGCCGTCCCATAGAAGAATTGCTCAATGAACTATAAAATCAAAGTTTATCACCACTTCGAAAAAGAAGTTAAGAAACTTTCCAAGCGATATAAATCATTGAAGCAAGACTTGACAATTTTAGCCGCAGAACTCATGCAGAACCCTGACATGGGTACTGATTTAGGCAATGGCCTACACAAAGTACGCATGAGTATAGCATCAAAAGGAAAAGGGAAAAGAGGCGGAGCAAGAGTGATCACTCTCATCGCCACTCTATCCAAAGAAGAAAAAGAGATTGGCTTACATTTCATTTATGATAAATCAGAGCGTGAGAATATCACTGATAAAGAGTTACAAGCGGTCTTGAAAGACAACGGAATTATCTGAAAAAACAAACCGGTCATGCCAACTGAGGCATGACCGGTTTGTATATCTATCATCATTCAGCCACCAGCCGCACCTCATAAATATGCGGAGTCACTTTCTCATTTCCTTTACCGATCTTTATCTCCAGTTGCTCATTGGATTGCATAGATGCAGGTACATCAAATATCCCCACCGATACATCCGAAGCCGGTTTACCAGCAATCGTCCTACTTCCTGCCCGTTTATCCATACTTTTGCATCCTTACGATCTCGGAACGGAACCGGATACGCACTTTATTGACCTGCTTTCCGTTCGTCTTCATACGATAACTGAACCAACCGGCCGCCTCACGCCAGTGAACCCCTTCATCATCCCCCGTACGGGAATTCTCCATCCGGATGAAATGGTCGCTTTCCGGTTGTTGTTCCCCACAAATCACTTTATCGGCGGTCATACCATCCAATGCGGCACGCTCCTTTTCCTCTTTTACCAACTGTTCCTGCCTTGCCTGCAACTCCTGTACGGACAGCACAGGCCAATAGACCATATACCGGCACTCGTATAAACGGAAAAACGGTTCCACAGTCATACCCTCATAGCGTTCGGGATAAACTCCGGACAATGTAAATGTCAACGGCTTACCTTCCACTTTTTTCAGATGAGAAAGAAGATTGTTCTTATCCCCCACAATGACAGGCATCGTTTGTAAAGGCAGACGCGGTCCGGCAGCAATGTGTCCGCCACGACTGTCATCGGCAAACATGCCATCCTGATTTTGCTTGCCCAACCGGGCGGCCAGCACAATCGGTCCGTATAAGATGGAATAGTTGGCAGAACCATCCGGCAGTGCAATGGCACGCAAATGCATCGGCAGTTCCAGCCTTACTTTGTCACCTTTTGACCAAGTACGGTTCAGGCTAACATATCCCTCTTTGACCCTTACGTTCTGCCGTTTACCATTAACAGACAAGCGTAATGCTTCCGGCTTCGTCCATTCGGGAATACGGAAAAGAAGGGTAAATTCTTTCTTTCCCTTTTCCGGAGAAATAACAAGAGTACTCCCCTCCTCATCGGGAAAAGCCGTCTGTTGCTCAATTTGGGTATCTCCCCAGCGCAAGGTAGACGGAATGAAAAGGTTGACATACAGATTATTATCCTTGTGTCCATAAATCATTTCACCATAACGGGCATGATTTTCCATCCCCGATCCCACACAACACCAGAAACTGGTCTGAGGCTGCGAATAGACCCTGTAATGACCGGCACGCATCGGGGTAAAATAAACAAATCCGCCTTGCACAGGATCTTGCGTGGAAAGGATATGGTTATAAAGCGCCCGTTCGTAATAATCCATAAAATGAACGTCCGCACTCGTTTCATACAGCATTTTTGTAAGGCGGAGCATATTGTAGGTGTTACAAGTCTCAGGCCCCTGCTCGCTGGTGAGCATACTGCTGAAATCATCAGCCGGATGAAAATGCTCACGCACACTGTTACCTCCGATAGTGATGCTTCGATGGTTTACCACTGTTTCCCAGAAATAGCGGGCGGCCTCGCTCCAATCCCGGTTGCCTTCCAAATCGGCAATACGTTTGAAACCTATCACTTTCGGTATTTGGGTATTGGCGTGCATACCAGTCAGTTTATCCTCCTGTCTCAACAAAGGCTGCAACACGGTGTGATGAGAAAATTGGTGAGCCAGTTTCAAGTAGCGTTTGTTGCCGGTGATAGCGGCCACATCGGCAAATGTTTCGTTCAACCCTCCATGTTCGCTGCGCAGCATATCCTGTATCTGTTCATCGCTCAACTTGGATACCAGACGAATCATCCAGTCCGTGAGTTTCACCAACATTTCCTTTGCCTCCCGGCTATCGGTCTGAAGAGTTGCATCACGAAGGCCGGCATATATTTTATGAATATTGTAAAGAGGAACCCAGCGGTCGTTCAATCCGAAACCGGACGCGCGAATGTTTCCTTCCTCTATTTCTTTCCACATTTTGCGCCCGTTTGGAACTCCACACAGATAACCGTCACCGGCGGCATCCTGGCAGCGTTTCAGTTCACTTATCATATATCAGACGCACGCTCTGATCTCCTTATTTCCCGTAGCGGCATACATATAGGAAAGGGCCGATAAATAATGTCCGCCAATATGACCGTCCAGCCCTGTATTTTCCCAATTGGTATAATTTTCAGCTTTAGGAGAAAGACCAGCTTCCTTCAAATAAGGAGCTAACAGACGGTCGGGGTCTATTCCCAGCAGATAACGGATATCCATATCCTCTGCGTGTTTGAAAGGGCTGGCGGTGAGCCGCACATCCCTGACTGGAAAACTTTCTACTTTTGCGGGTAGCTGAGCATGCAAAGCTACAGAAGCTATAGAACGAAAAGGAGTGAATAAAGTTGTTTAGTAAATTCATAATGTATT
>ENA-OPZC01000240-OPZC01000240.1-human-gut-metagenome-genome-assembly--contig:-NODE-240-length-10648-cov-1.189241_pt1 | contig 10648 bp, 12 predicted proteins | sample MGYA00242477_ERZ504491 | MGnify/ENA primary metagenome ERZ504491 (study PRJEB26092, sample SAMD00036249) | human gut metagenome | host: Homo sapiens | study: EMG produced TPA metagenomics assembly of... | reverse complement strand
GCACGGAAATTGACCGGATTCAACCTTGCGAAGCGATTGATGTTAGTGGGGACGGCCTGCCAGTTGAGAGCCTTGAACTCCATCATAAAGGATAAATGCGATGAGGTTGTCCGGGTGTGTATCTTTTGTAAGCAACAGAAAACACTGGACTCCACACGTTTCCTGGCTAAGATGATGGGTACGTCCGTTCCTCCAAATTTAAAATTCCGACCCCGCTATCGCGGAGATGGTTGGCCGGGAATCGTGAGAGTGGACGGTGCCTGGATGCGGCATCTGTGGGGATTCTTTTGGTATGGAAGCAGGAGCGGACATCACGCTGATGGATCCTTGGACTATCTGCTCGCACAATGAGTTGGGAGAGACTTTGGTAACGGTTCATACTCAGAAGGGGGATGAATTGCTTCAACAATGTGTTTCCCTGAATCTGGAACCCCGGTCATTTTCCGAAGTGGAGCCTGCACTTTCGCTCAAGGATGTGTGGCGCAAACAAGTGACCGAGCCGGCCTACAGGGGAAGACCTTGTAAGAAACGTTATGTCCGTGCAGTCCGTGCGGAACGGAGGCAGCAAAGATTGTTGCGCATGGTGGTGGAAATGCTGCCTCGCTTACCCATTATCTGCTATCGGACTCTTGCTAAACTGCCCGATTTAAGAAACAGAATACTAAAATAACCCTTCATTCTTTTTAACGATGCAAATTAAAGTGATTACCAGACATACGCCCAATAATTACGGTTCGTTGTTGCAGTCCATTGCAACCCTCCGGGTGATTGAATCTTTGGGACATCAGTGTGAGATTATTGATTATTGGAAACGCGATGAGGTGGGACTGCAAGGAATTCTCACATCGCTGCAAGGAAAATCATTATGGAAAAACAGTTTGTTTAAACGTATGGCATACGTGGCTTTGCGGTATCCGGGTGAGAAAATAGCGGCGTTACGTTTCGATAAAATGCGTAGGCGGTATCTAAAGCTGACTCCCCGTTGCTATTCAATGGAGGAGTTGGAGTCGCTTTCAAGCGGATGTGTTTATGACGGGTAGTGACCAGGTATGGGGACCGTTGCTGGATGGAGGATATGATGAAGCCTATTTTCTTTCTTTTGTAAAGGAAGGTATACGTAAGGTATCGTATGCAGGCAGCTTTGGCCGCACTGAGTTTTCGGACATTATTATTGCATCTTATAAGCGGTTACTGTCAAAATATGATGCGCTTACCGTACGTGAAAGCAGTGCCGTGAAACTTTTAGAGGAGTGGGGGATTGACTGTGGAGGACAAGTACTGGATCCTACTTTATTGCTTGACTCCAGTCAGTGGAGTGAGTATATTGAAGAAGATGTGAAAAAGAGTATGTATTGATTTATGAAATAACATAACAATCCCCGGTTGGACGATTATGCCAAGCGTTTTGCCGCTCATGTCGGTCTGCCGTTAGTACGTGTGTCTCCTACGTTTCACCAGTTAGCCCGAGGGGGCAGATTTGTGTTTTGTCCGGAAATAGGTACATTCCTTTCGTATATCAAGAATGCACGTTACATGCTTACCGATAGTTTCCATGGAACAGCTTTTGCCATTAACTTCCATACTCCATTTCTGGAAGTGCTGCCTAACAACAAGACCGGAGCACGAAATCAAAGTATACTTCAACTGACAGGACTGGAAGACCGAATTGTCACAGATTTTAATGATTTCTCTTTAGCAGACCGGCAGATTGACTATGCTAAAGTGAATGAGATAATGCATAGAGAGCGGGAGAGATCGATGGAAAAACTGGCGGAGTTGTGCGAATGTCAGATGTGAGAATTAGTTGATATTCTTTACTCTTGAAGTGTATAACAAAATAACTTAATCAGGCTTTGCAGCCTTGAAAATCTTGCAGGTCATATAATTAATGTTTATATATGAAAATCTTACTGGCTAATAAATTCTATTACCGCCGGGGTGGTGACTGTGTTCATACACTCAACTTGGAGCAACTGCTCAAAGCGCACGGTCACGAAGTGGCAGTGTTTGCTATGGACTACCCTGAAAATCTGAAAACTCAATGGAGCAAGTATTTTCCTTCTGAGGTGAAATTCAAACTCGGAACGGGCATGATTGAGGCATTGATGAGACCGTTTGGCACGCGGGAGGTACAGCGGAAGTTCAATGCGCTGCTCAATGATTTCCATCCGGATGTGGTACATCTCAACAACATCCATTCGCAACTTTCGCCGGTCATTGCAGAGATGGCGCACGAAAGGGGTATAAAGGTGGTGTGGACCCTACACGACTATAAATTGCTGTGCCCTCGATACGATTGTTTGCGGAATGGGGAAACGGTATGTGAATCCTGCTTTGCAGACAAGCACAAGGTGTTGGAATATAAATGCATGAAAAACTCGAAAGTAGCAAGTTTCCTCTCTTATGGCGAGGCAATGAAATGGCACCGGGAGCGCTTGGAGAACTGCACGGACGCTTTTGTCTGTCCTTCACAATTTATGCGCGACAAGATGAAGCAGGGTGGATTTGCTGCTGCAAAGTTGCACACATTGTGCAATTTTATCGATGTAGCCCCATGTGTGGCCGATGATTACAGTCAACGTGATGATTATTATTGCTTTATCGGCCGCCTTTCGCACGAGAAAGGTGCCAAGACTCTGATTGAAGCGGCCAATGCGTTGCCGCAACATAAACTGGTGATTATTGGGGGAGGTCCTTTGGAAGACGAGTTGAAGTCTATGGCAGGCAAGCACATTGAGCTGGCAGGCTTTAAACAGTGGAGCGAAATCAAGCGCTTGGTGGGCAAAGCCCGTTTCTCGGTCATCCCATCGGAATGGTACGAGAACAATCCGCTTTCGGTGATAGAAGCTCAGTGCTTGGGTACTCCGGTGCTGGGTGCCCGGATTGGAGGTATCCCTGAATTGATATCAGAGGAAACGGGCATGACTTTCGAAGTCGCAATACGGCCGACTTAAAGAAAAAAATTGAAGCGATGTACGGTCGGACTTTCAACAATACTAAGATTGCTGTCGCTTCACATAAGCGTTATAATGCGGAAAGGTATTATAATGAAATAATCACAGTGTATAAAATGTAAAAATATTATAATATTTATGGCTTATCAAAAAAACTGTTCCTACTCCTACGGATGCAAGTATTATCCTGACTTATCGTTGTCCCATGAAGTGCAAGATGTGCAACATCTGGTTTAATCCCACCAACAAAAGCGAAGAGATAAAAGCGAGTGATTTGAGAACACTGCCTAAGTTGAAGTTTATCAACCTGACGGGTGGCGAACCTTTCGTCCGCGAGGATTTGGCGGAGATTGTGGAGGAATGCTACCGGCATACCGACCGTATTGTCATTTCGACGAGTGGATGGTTTGAGGATCGTGTGGTGGCGCTGGCCAAAAAAGTTTCCAAATATCGGCATCCGCATTTCCATCGAGGGCTGAGTGGCAAGAACGACGAACTGCGCGGTCATGCGGGAGGTTTCGACAAGGGACTTCGCACACTGCTGACATTGAAGGAAATGGGGCTGAAGGATATCGGTTTCGGCTGCACGGTGTCTAACAATAACTCTAAAGACATGCTTTCGCTCTATCAACTGAGCAAGAGCTTGGGGATGGAGTTCGCCACAGCGGCTTTTCATAATTCGTACTACTTCCACAAAGAAGACAATGTAATCACTAATAAAAATGAGGTGTGTGGTGACTTCAAGCAACTCATTGAATGGCAGCTGAAGGAGCGTCATCCGAAGAGCTGGTTCCGTGCCTGGTTCAATATGGGGTTGATAAATTATATTGAAGGCGGTCGCCGTATGTTGCCTTGTGAGGCCGGTTCGGCTAACTTCTTCATTGATCCGTTTGGCGATGTGTTTCCCTGCAACGGGCTGGAAGAGAAATACTGGAAAAAGTCGATGGGGAATATTCACGAAACTCCCGACTTTATGACCATATGGGAGAGTGAGCAGGCACAGGAGGTTCGCGCCATGGTGCGCCGTTGTCCCAAAAACTGCTGGATGGTGGGTACGGCTTCGCCGGTAATGCACAAATATATTAAGTATCCGCTGAAATGGGCGTTAATCAATAAACTGAAATCACTGCAAGGGAAAGATATTTGTCTGGAACCGAAATGGTGCGATGTAGGGCAAGACTCTTGTCAAGGTGATTTAAGGGAGAAATTCTGATGAAACTAGTAGTTACCGGCACCCGTGGTATCCCAGATATCATGGCTGGCGTAGAGACGCATTGCGAGGAACTGTTGCATGTTATTAGACATAAAATAATATAATTCACTTGATAGTTATCCTTATATGAAAAATAAAAGCTATATTTGTGATAAAATCTCGAATGAAGCAATTAAAGTATGATTATTCAATTTACAATAGGAAATTTTCTATCTTTCAAAGAACAGTCTACATTGTCATTAGCGGCATCGGCTTTGAAAGAAATACAGGTTCCGGCTGAAGATATAATCTTTAGTGTAGGGACTGCCGGATTATTGTTAATGAAGAGTGCGGTTGTTTACGGTGCCAATGCATCCGGTAAATCCAATTTCATTAAAGCATTTGAGTTCTTCAAGTGGTATGTGATAAATTCATCGAAGGATATTCAGGCAGGGGAACGTGTCAATATAGAAAGTTTCCGGTTAAATTCGCTTACAGCAGGTGAACCAAGTTATTTTGAAGCCATATTCTGTGATGAGGATAATCAATATCGTTATGGTTTTGAAGCTGACAATTCATCGGTACATTCGGAATGGCTCTATCAAAAAGCTAATAAGAAAAGGGCTAAGGAGGTGGAATTATTCTACCGGGAAAAAGACAGTTTTGATATTCATACCAAGTTTGCCGTTGGTAAAGAACTTGCAGGTAAACGAATGGTGAGAGCAAATGCACTATTACTTTCTGTTGCGGCACAATTCAATGATCCGACGGCAGTGGAGATCATGAAATGGTTGAACGATACCACTATTATTTCAGATTCTAATGATGAGAAAATATGGAATACCATCACCATCCAACTGGATGACATCAGAATGAAACAGCGAATTGTGGAGTTTTCCCGTTATGCTGATTTAGGTATTGAAAATATTGAAAAAATAGATATACTATTGTCAGTACGCATACACAATACGATGATGAAGGTAATGAAGTCAAAGCTGTTACCTTCCCATTCAGGAAAAATGAATCGGAAGGTACAATAAAGTATTTTTCTTTAGCATATCCCATTATTGATGCTTTGGATAATGGGAAGCGTCTGATTATAGATGAATTTGATTCCAAAATGCATCCACTTCTTACGTGTAGAATTATTACCTTGTTTAATTCAAAAGAAACAAATCCGAAAAATGCCCAATTGATTTTCACTACCCACGATACAAACTTGTTGAGTGCTAGTATATTCCGACGAGATCAGATTTGGTTTACACAAAAAGACCGTTATGGAGAAACCGAACTTTATTCATTGGCAGAGTATAAAGTTCGTAATGATGCTTCGTTTGAAAAAGATTACCTGTCCGGAAAGTATGGAGCTATTCCAATTGTCGGAGATTTAACCCGTTTGTTTAATACGCGAGAAAAATAAACTATGGCGGCTACAAAAAGGAAAAATATGAATCCGCGTATCGAAAGAAAGATAACCCGTATCAGTGGTGTGCGTGAAATGAAACAAACATTTCTGATTATTTGCGAGGGGGTTAATACTGAACCAGACTACTTTAATGCCTTCCGCTTGACTTCTGCCACTGTGAAAGCTATCGGCCAAGCATGGGGACATTAGCATTAGTACAGAAAGCTATCAATATAAAAGAGCAGGAAAGGCAAAGAGGAAGGACATATAATCAGAATTGGGTGGTCTTTGACAAAGATGATTTTCCAGAAAATGACTTTAACTCCGCAATCCTGTCAGCTCGCCAGAATGGTTTTGAAGTGGCTTATAGCAACCAGGCTTTTGAATTTTGGTTCTTGCTTCACTTCAATCTGTATCAGGGGGCTTTGCATCGTTCCAGATATGAAAAAATGTTGAGTACTTTGCTCGGATTTGCTTATACAAAGAAGTCGGGCGTAAGCTCTAAAATGTTTAATGCTTTATTTCTTAAACAAGAACAAGCCATTAATCACGCTAAAACTATCATGAAACAATTTGATGGGAATAATCCGGCACAACAAGAGTCTTCTACTACTGTTTATAGGCTTGTAGAAGAATTGAATAATTTTTTATAGAAAGCCAAATAATTGGGGCGAAGTTGCCTTTGTCTGGTTGTTGAGGGATTTGGCGTGGATTCTTAATAACTAATATTTACCGATAAAACTTATCTCCTCATTTCCTGTATCAGGAAATGAGGCTGAATGCATTGTGGCTGTCCTATTCGGATTGTAGCCTTCATTAATAATAATCTAAAATTTTGATGAAACTAGTAGTTACCGGCACCCGTGGTATCCCCGATATCATGGGTGGCGTAGAGACGCATTGCGAGGAACTGTTTCCCCGCATTGCGGCCAAAGGTGTGGACACCACTCTCATCCGCCGCAAAGATTATGTGAGAGATTCTCTCACCGAGTGGAAGGGGGTGAAGCTGGTGGATATCAGCGCACCGAAAAGGAAATCATACGAAGCGGTTGTCCATACGTTTCGGGCTGTAAACAAGGCGAAAAAGCTGGGAGCGGATGTGGTGCATATCCATGCCATCGGGCCTGCGCTGTTAGTGCCATACGCCAAGATGCTCGGCATGAAGGTGGTGTTCACGCATCACGGGCCCGACTATGACCGTGACAAGTGGGGCTTTGCCGCCAAAAGTGTGCTGAAACTGGGCGAACGGTTGGGATGCAGGTTTGCAGATGATGTAATCGTCATATCTGAAGTAATTCAGGATCTGATTGCCCGGAAGTACCATCGGCGTGAGAGGGTACATCTGATTTACAATGGTGTGCCGAAGCCTGAAATTTGCGACTATCCCGAATACTTTGAAGAACTGGGTATTGAGAAAGGAAAGTACATCCTTGGCATGTGTCGTTTTGTGCCGGAGAAAAACCTGCATCACCTGATAGAAGCTTTCAAGAAGTTGGAAGCTGGAGATTGTAAGTTAGTGCTGGCGGGCGATACGGATTTTGAAGATGAATATTCACTGGGATTGAAAAAGATGGCGCAAGAGGCAGGCGTGGTGCTGACAGGATTCGTGAAGGGACATAAGTTGCACTCGTTGCTGACAAATGCTCGCTGTTATTGCCTGCCTTCATCGCACGAAGGGTTGCCTATTGCATTATTGGAGGCCATGAGTTATCACTTGCCGGTGGTGGTGAGTAATATTCCTGCCAATCTGGAGGTAGGTCTTTCTTCTGACTGCTATTTTCATTGTGGAGATGTGGATGCTCTTGCCGCTCGATTGCAGAAGGTGATAGACGAGGATTATCATAGTGTGCAGTATGACATGGCTCCGTATGATTGGGACAAGATTGCAAAGCAGGTGATGGGAGTTTATGAGGGTTTGTTGAAATAAGAATAAAACTGATGATGATAAAGAAGTTGATTTGTGCGGCGGCATTATTGATGGTAGCAGGTTTGCAGCATACGCGGGCACAATATGTATATGGCACCACGGGGCTTCTTCACGCCCCCAGCGCGGATATGCAGCGCGACAAGACTTTTCTGTGCGGGTTTTCCTATCTGCAAGTGGCGGCTACCCCGAAGCATTGGAATTATGACACGTGGAATTACTACATAAACATCACCCTTTTTCCGTGGCTGGAAGTGGGCTATACCTGTACGCTGCACAAAATAGGATTGCCCCAGTATGGTTATTCATATAAGTTCCGCAATCAGGACCGCCAGTTTTCCGCCCGGCTGCGTGTATGGAAGGAGGGATGGTGGAAGGAGTGGACACCGCAGATAGTGGTGGGGGCGAACGATCCGTCCACCAACGATGTGCTGGGCGACCCCAATAAGGACGATTATGGTTTTACGGGTACGTCTTCGGTGGGTAACGGACACTGGAACCGCTATTACATAGTTGCCACCAAGCATTTCGGGGTGAAGAATGTGGGGGAGTTGGGGATGCACTTCGGTTATGTCTATAACAAGCGGCTGGATTATCACCGGAACGGACCTGTGGCGGGGGTGAATTTTCAGTTTGCCCTGCCGGCTACCTCTTTTTGGATGAAGGCTGTGAATGGGCTGAATGTGATAGCGGAATACGATAGTTATTCGGTGAATTGCGGTATCGGGTATAACTTTTGGAAGGATTATATTAGTGGTGTGGTGGAACTGACCCAATGTAAGTATCCCAGTGCAGGGATGGTATTCAGGATACATCTGAAATAAGGGATGATGTATGGCAAGAAACGACGGTCTCCGTGACTACCAGCAGGAGATGAAGCTCCGCCTCTTTGAAGAGTGGGAGCTTCACCGGAGTGTGATGGTACAAATGCCTACAGGCACGGGAAAGACACATCTGCTGGCTGCGGTGGTGAAAGAGTTTCTCTGTGGTGGCGGTGTCGGTATGCGGGTGTGGATAGTGGCACACCGCAGGGAGCTGGTGGAGCAGATAGAGGAAACCGTAGCCCGGTATGGAATGGGAAAAGAACCGGACAAGTCGGCAAAGAACGGAAGGACGGGGAAAGACAGTATGCCGGAAGAATCCGGGAGGGTGAGGGTATTTTCCATCCAGTGGTTGTCACGAAACCGGAAGATTATGGACGGACAGCCGGATTTGATCGTCATTGACGAGGCGCATCATGCCCTGGCGGAAACCTACCGGGAGCTTTGGAAGAGATATCCGGAGGCGAGGAAACTGGGCATGACTGCTACTCCCTGCCGGCTGAACCGCAAGGGATTCACGGATTTGTTTGATACCCTGATTACCTCATGGAGCATTGCGGAATTTATCGGGAGGGGCTGGTTGTCGTCCTTTGACTATGTGTCCATCCGTGCGAACAGCAGGGAACAGCGGCTGGTTGACTCGTTGAAGAAGCGGGGTGCGGACGGGGATTACCAGGTGAAGGAAATGAATGCGGTGCTGAACCGGGAAACCGGTATCCGCCAATTGTATGAGAGCGTCCGTCGATATGCCGCTGGGAAGAAAGGGATAGTCTATGCCGTGAGCATCGCACACGCCCGACAGATTGCGGCTTATTACAGCCTGCATGGCGTGGAGTCTGTTGCTATCGACAGCAGGACCCCCGCTCTGGAACGCAAGGAACTGGTAGAGGATTTCAGGCGGGGAAAGATCAGCGTGTTGGTCAATGTGGATATTTTTTCCGAAGGTTTTGACTGTCCCGATGTGGAGTTCGTGCAGCTGGCACGTCCCACGCTTTCGTTGGCGAAATACCTGCAACAGGTGGGCCGGGGGCTGCGGAAGTCGGATAATAAGGAATCATGTGTGCTGATAGATAATGTGGGATTGCACCGGATATTCGGTCTGCCTGTCCGTGACTGTGACTGGGAGGCGATGTTCGAAGGACGGATGGCGGGAAATGCTCAGCCCCGGACACGGATGGAGAACAACGGGCTGTCTGTGTCTTGTTCGCTATCGGAAGATAGCAAACGGAATGAAGGACTGGAAATTGTGATGACACACAACTGTCTGCTGGATGCTGTCCGGAACGGGGACTTGGTTCGTCTGGGAGAGGACGGTCCGGCCGGTGGGGAGCAACGGACGGCCTTGAAAGCCTGTCATGACCGGCAGAGTGGTTTGTGGGGCTTGAGGTGCGGGAACAAAATCACCGTGTTTCCTCAATACCGGGAAGTATTTGATATTTGTGCAAACCGGGCTGCTGTCCGTTTTGAGGACGGCCGGACAGGAGTGGTGGATGATTCCGGAACTCCCCTGATGGTAACAGACCGCTGCCGGAGATTGAGATTCCTGAAGGGAGAACTTCTTTCTGTCACCAAAGAGGATGGGAGTGACTGTTATACCGATTTGAAGACAAACAGAACTTATCAGGAGAGGCCGGTGGTTTTTTCATACGGCGGCATAGAGCTGCTGCGGGTGGGGGAGACTTTCCATAGCCGCACGCGGAAGGCGTATGCCTCTATGCATGGTTTGCACAAAGACAGTCTTTGTTTTTATGGTTTCTACTTGAAGATACCGGATTACCGTGTTCCGAAGTCTTGCCGGCTAGTTAATCCTGTGTGGTCTACTATATTTGATGTCTTCGCCTGCGTGCTGGAAGGGGATGATGAAGAGGTGTACTGGTGTTGTGGTTGTTTGGCGGATCGGAGCATCGTGGTGATGGACGGGGAAGGAAACTATTATCATGTGGAGAAAGGAAAGGGGAAGCGGTATATAGCTTGTAATGCTCCTAAGGCGGGCGAAGCGGATTTTGCCTCCGTGGTGGAAGGTCTGAGGAAGGAAGCCGGGCGGCGTGCGGAGAGCGTACAGCGGGAACGGCAACAGAATGAGGAAGAGAAAAGGCGGAAGAGGCTGGAGGAAATAAAGATGTCCTTCCTTTCCGGATGGGATGAAGTGGGGCTGAAATGGGGAGATCGTATCGTAGTGCCTCCTTGTTACCGGAATATCTGTATTCCTGTAGGCGGTTATTGTGCTTTTGAAGGGAATGCCTGCCAGTGGGGAGTAATGGCGCTGGATGGAAAAGTGGTGGTGGAGGCCAGATATCAGAAGGTGGAGATAGAAAAGGATGGAACGGTGCATCTGACCATCATTCCGGGTAA
>ENA-OPZC01000234-OPZC01000234.1-human-gut-metagenome-genome-assembly--contig:-NODE-234-length-10881-cov-1.025851_pt1 | contig 10881 bp, 12 predicted proteins | sample MGYA00242477_ERZ504491 | MGnify/ENA primary metagenome ERZ504491 (study PRJEB26092, sample SAMD00036249) | human gut metagenome | host: Homo sapiens | study: EMG produced TPA metagenomics assembly of... | reverse complement strand
ACTATAATTCTTGTCACATTTTTTTAGAACAGAAAGCTATTGTTTAATATTTTTTCATCAGGTTTTATTTCCAAGTAACTTATGAACTACTATCACCATCGTAATTCCCAAGATCGCTATAAGCCCACATGCAGCAACCATCCTCCAAATTAACCAGGAATGCAAAAATTCTACATTCGCCACGATCATACAGATCAAAAAAGAGGATAGGGTAATTAGAATGACAATCAAAATATAAAATGCCTTATATGATAAATAAATGCGATTATCCATTTGAGCAATCCTTTGTTCTGCCTCAGTGCATTTGATCTCAATTTGGTCAATAAACCGGCCAAGAACGGTATTACCAAATTTAACAGCCTGATCTTGCGTATCCTGAGTAATAGACAGTTTGTATTTTCCTAATAAATCTACCAATGCGGTAAGATCCGTCCTCAATCCATACACATTGTCATTCAACTCGGCAAGTTCTTTTACGTTTATACCAAGCAGACGTTTTTCCTCCTCAAGATATTCATTTTGAGGAGTACTTTTGGTAACCTGCACTTCCTTCATTTCAGCGGTAAAATCAAATTTCTTTTTCATAAGCTCATCGTTTTAATCCAGTTTTCGGTTTCTTTCCTAAGGTACGAATGGCAGCACGGGCACATCTTTTTGCCCATAAGAGATCATCCTCGTCCTTATCTCTCCATGGTAATTCGCTTTGTGAACTACCGCCACCTCCGGTTGGTGCATTGGGGACTTCCAGCAATCCGACAAATATTACTACTGCCATATCGGTTAACTCCTGTGAATTGGAAACGAAACGATAATCAAATTCATCGTTAAAATGGTTGAGTACCTTTTCTGGAATGTAGAACCGATGTTCCTGACCTTCGTGACTCAATGTATAGGGAACCGTATTCGGATTGTAGATCTTATATTTGGTATAGTCAGCGGATGCCGATGGCTTCTGAATCTGTCTCGAATCAGTATCTTTAGGTTTGTTATTCGCTGCAATACCTGACCTATAATGAAGTTTCTCCCATGTGACAGGAAGTTTTGAAACCATCAAGTTTCTACCAATACCCAGATCGGAAGCTTTGTATTTCGTCCTTCCTTTCATGATTGCATATCCGTGAAGAATACCATCATCGTCCTTTCGCTCATGTATGGTGTATCCTTTCTTTGTCAATGCTGCTTTGTATTCATCCCATGACCATGATGACATGGATTTAAGGACATTCATACAATCCCGTGTAACCAATGTCATGTTGACATTTCTTACCTGTTTTGCTGTTATCCATCCACGTTTCTTTGCTACTCTTTCTGCTGCCCACTGGGCACGAAGGTGTATATTGTGGTCGTTGTTAATCTTTCCATCTTCATCCATCCTGCAGACAGCAGCATGAAGATGAGGAACTCCGCTATTGGATTCCATATGGAGCCAGACTGTGTATTTGCTGTTGGCCAGATTGGTCGGACTGTTTCGTACTTTCCCGTCCTTGTCTTTGAACGCCTGTTTGTCAAACTATTTAGCGAAATCCTGCCAAAGTTTTTGCCAGTTCTTCAATGGTAAAGTCCTTGGTATGTTCGGGTGACGGACTAAGTTCAATTCTGATGACTGAGTTCTTCACCGGGCGGAAGCGGGAAAGAGTAAGTTGCATTGAATTCCAAACACCCATTGCATCTGGCTCCGTGGCATCATATTGTCCAATATCCGGTAGATTTTTTCCGGATGTTTTTTATTATGTGATTCGCCGGTTATATAACGGATGTCGTTTATGCCATGCGGTATTGCTTTAGCCTTTGCGATCATGATTCTTCAGTTTTATTATTGGTTTGGAATACTGTTCGGCTCTTTTACGGAATTTAGGAACTGGCAGACATTTTCTGCCACATAGCCAAGCTCCTTCAGCCAGTTCACCATAAATGGAATCTGGTTGAACATCATGTGCCGTTGGCTTGCACTCATTCCATGAAGGGCTGATGTGTATTTCACCAGGTCAGCACGGCAGTTGTCCAGATTCTGCAGAAGTGCAACTTCCTCTTTGGTGAGTCTTGCCTTTGGCTTATAATTATATGCCCGCGCAAGCAGATAATCGCTTACGGTCATTCCGCATTGTTCGGCCAGTGACTTGATATGTTCTTTCTGTCGGGGGCTGACTTTGGCCCCGATAAATACGGTTCTCCTGTTGTCCGGAGTCTCGTTCTGTTCTGTTTGTTTTATTATTTCTTTTTCCATGAAAATCTAATATTATAACGGGTTAAGGTGCGAGCCTGCGAGTACCGCACCGGCGAAGTGGCAAAGCCGGCGAGAGCGCCAATGTACAACCATAACGGAGTGGAGGTTATACCTTGGCATATCTCGCAACAGATACCTGTTGAAACTGCACGGCAAGCCGTGTCGTATATACAAATGAAATTGGCATTTCGACTGCTACCATAAGCGATATAAGTATTCTGGTTATCTAATAAAAGGGGAGAAGATGAATATTCCCTATAACGTCTTTATGACTTTGCTTTATTCTAATATGTACACCCTGCCAATAAAGTAAAGCCGGATTCAATAATGGCTGTCCGGGTTGATTTTATATTCCTTTCCCTCTTTTATGACCATCCTTTTGTTACTGAGGAAGGTGGCAACTTTAACTGCTTTGTTATGTCCCAGCTTAATGTCCTGCAGTGCATATCCTTCCTTCAGCCGTTCCAGATAATCGTCATAACTGGTAATACAGACGTTTGTAAAAGCTGCGTCCAGAGCTGCCCGATGCACGCTCTCGGAAATTTCCTTGTACGGATCAAACGGTTCTTTTGCAGGTCTTCCGATTTTCTTTTCCTGGGGTTGATAGGAATCCAGCAGTTCAGGTAAGACTTCATCGTTTATACGGAAAGCAAACGGTTCAAATGCCCGGTCACGGATATGAATGGCTTCTACTACGCTCACTGTTCTGTCCATTTTGTCCACTTCTACCTGCATGACTGTTTCTGCCTTGTTATTCAGTTCCGTGCCGATGTGACCACGGGCATTCTCGTCATTCTTGTTCTGATGGAGAATGGTATGAATGTGAATCTGGCGGTCATCCGTCCATTGCATGAATCTGGAAATAATATCGGTCGCTTCACTGGGGGAATTGATATCATAAAGAAAGTCTCGGATGCCATCTATAATCACCAGTCCGAGATCGGGGATTGTGCCGATAGCCTGTTCGACTATAGCCAGACGTATCGGAGGGGCATACTTGCGCAAAGCCAGCATAATCAAATTATCTGGATTCTTGTCCTCCGGGAGTCCGGCAAGGCGCAGGATTCTTTTCAATACCTTCTGGCAATGATGGCGTCCCTGTTCTATATCAATGTACAGAACAGTTCGCTTATCCTCTGGAAATGATGAACGGTATTTCAGCACTGTTCCGTTTTTCAATGCTGACGCTGCAATGGCTGTAACGTTAAAAGTTTTCTTACTTTTGGCTTTGCCTATAGAGGCACTGAAGTTCCCCAGTGTACCGATTGCGGCATCATCTACCATCAATACAACCGGTGACTGTTCATAAGCTCCGTTTGCACCTACAGCAGACTTCTCCATATAAGCGGTCAATTCCTCGTCAGTAGGAATTCTAATGTCTGTCTTGTCCATAGGCTTTACACGTTTTTAGGGTTAGCCTTACGACGGGTGGCAGCAAGCATCTTTGCCTGTTCTTCTTCAAAAGTCAGTGGAACCTGTACCTTTCTTCCGGTCTCAAGCCATTTATCCAGTTCATCACGATAAACAAAAAGATGTTTGCCTTGTTTGATTACAGGAATGCCACCATGCTTGACCTTATAATAAAATGAGGATTTGGATATGCCAAGGTAGGTACATACTTCATCCACTGTCATAGGAACGTGATGGTTCTCTTTGACTTTGTTTTGGACTGCCAGACTGTTTTTCAATACAGTTTCCAAACTTTCAATTCTCTTACATAATTCACCTACAACTGTAGGTAAATCGTTAAAGGTTAAATTTCTGAAATGCATAATGTCTTTATTTGTTGTGTTTGAATATGCCACAAACTAAATCAATGACATTATGCAGAGAAATAGGAGAAGAGAATCATTTTCCGGTCTGTATTAATTCATTTTTTCTCACACTGCGCTTTGTTTATAAGAGTATAATCAAATTTAAAATCATCATATTTTGGACTGTCAATAGGAATCTGACTGTGTATGGTATCTTTGAGATTCTTGACAAGGTATCCCAAGGTTGCATTTTTTAATTCATTAGGAAATATGGTTTTTATGAAATTGGCTCTTTCTGATAATGATATGCCTAACCGTTCGCCTATATTCCAGACAAAATGTCGTAATGAAGGTGATGTAAGAGGAGTTTCCATTTTTGAACGAATGGGTTTATACAAATCTGATTGCCCACTTGCCAAATGGTCTATGTTTTCATGTAGTATAAGCAGATTCTCTTTGGTAAGAAATTTTGCGGTAGAATAGGTGGTATATTCATGAATAGCATTTATAATCATTATTTTTCTCTCTAATTCTTTCTTCTGAATTTCTTCCATACGGCTTTCGAATCCCTGGAGATATGAAAAAGCTTCGGGTTTAACTTCTGAGGTAGGTTGTTGCTCCAAAACTTTTTATTTCTTTCGAATCATCATGCTGCTCTGATATTGTAATGGATGTAACGATTTCAGAGCTGACGGCTTTATTTTCTGTCGTATCAGTATTTTTTGTCTTTTCCGGTAACTCAATCATTGAAATAACTTCTGTTGTATTGCTAACTTCAATCATTTCTATATCTGAAACTTCTACAGTTGGTTCACTGCATTCTTCAATCATCATATCTGGTTTGGGAATAACCTTGTCAGGTATAGAATTTCTTTGATTATCAGAAAAGATCTGCGGACATTCATCCGTAAGGAATATATAGAATACACGTTATAATCCTCCGCACGTTATGATTATTACAAAGGTTCCTAATATTATAGGTGTTGTATACCTGGTCAGATCTATCTGGTGATTAATGTACAGATATGTTGCAATTACTGAAAAAAGGATACAACTTACTGCAAGTATGAAACTTGTCTTTCGTGCCGATAATTTAATATTGTTTGTCATGTTCTGTAATTATATGTATTAGTTTTTATGGCAAATATATTTTCTATTTCCAAATAGTTGTAATTAGTGACAGATAATCGTTGAGATTTTAAGAAAAATAAGCCTAAAGTACGAAAATCATACTTTAGGCATATTATTTATATAGGCTACAGACTGCTATTCTTTCCTTTTTAGGGTAATCTTATTGCTCGCTTCACGCTTGTTGCTGTCCACTACTTTCATGTATCTTTGAGTCGTGGTTATGCTCTTGTGAGCCATCATACTTTGTATGGTACGGATATCGGTTCCTGCAGCTCCCTGCAGGGTTGCGAATGTTCTACGATACGAATGGAATGTTATATTCTTTGTGATTCCGGCAGAACGAATCCATTCCTTCATGGGAACCTGGGTCCAGCACCTTTTCAAACCTTTGAATACCAAACCCTTCTTCTCAGGTGAGTATTCTATCAGCTTCAGGGCTTCATCACTAATGGGGATGATGTCTTCCGTCTTTGTTTTCTGTGTGATGGTGTGTACACATTTTCCTCCTGCTGCAAAATCAACGATTTCCTCCCAGCAGAGAGTAAGTATGTCACTGAGTCTCAAACTAGTCAGGCACGAAAAGAGGGAAGCGGTTTTTAGAACTGGTATCTTGCATGGTGTTTCGGCCAGACAGTACAATTCCTCTACACTCAAATAGTCCTTTACCACATCTTCCGGTTCAATCTTTTCCAGAAAATCATTTATGTTTGCCTTGATCAGCCGATTGCGATAGAGAATTTTCAGGAATCCTCTGAATGTGGACCAGTAGCCGGACGCAGAGTTTCGTGTAATATATCCATCCCGTTTTAGCTGTCTGGCATTGAGCAGATATTCACGAAACTTGTTGCACAGCTCCACATCAATTTCTTCGAAAGTACATTTGCCATGTACGAAGTTATAGAAGTGCTGATAAACGAATTCCCATTTCTGGTCGTGCTTGGGAAGTTGCTTACGGTAGTATTCCAGAAAATCTGCCTTATATTTCCTCTTGTCGAAGAAATCATATCGTTCGTTTACGATAGCTTCAAAGCGACGGCATCGGATGGCTTCTGCTTTCTCTGACATGGTTGCATTGAAGTCACGTTCCCGCTGATTCTTCGGATTTGCATAGATATAAATGTTCAAACCTTCGTGACGGATAGTCTTCATCGTTTCCTGGTCACGGTAGCCCGGATAATAGTCCAGATAGAAGGAAAGCATACCATTTTTTAACGGGCGGGTTCTCAAAGTTACAGTTTTACATTCTGACATAGTTACAAATGTTATTAGTTGACTTAAATTTTGCGGTGAAGATGCACAATGACTTTATGCAGACCGCATTCAGCATAAAATCATTTTCCAGTCTGTATATCTGTCTGTACAGATTCATTATCTGGCGCCCATAATGTGATCAAATTCCACTTTCAGGAATCTCACAAAGCGTCCTTTCTTCTCCCGTTTTATTTCGTGGAATTGCAGAATGCCGTAAACAGAATCCCGTGTGAGACTATACTTCTTCATGGCTTCCTGCACGGTATAGTATTCTGAAGAATCATCTTCGGTTGTCTTCTTGGACAGATCGAAGTGAAGTTTTGAGTAGAATATCTGGCCGTGCTCTTTCTTTGAAGGGATGTTGTTGCGGTAAACATGTGAACGGATGGCTACACGTGTCATCCCATAGTTTTTCTCGATTTCTTCCGGAGTGTACCATTCGGTCAAGGCGTCATCCGTCTTATATTTGGCAAATGCCGCATCTATGTGCTTTTTACTGTAATAATTGAACTGGCGGATTCTGACTTTGGGAACATTGTTTTGCCGGGTATAGGTCCACACCCATTTGGCGTTGACTTTGTACTTTTCCGCAATCTGTTCAGCGGTATAATACTCGGTAACGTCAAATTCATCTTTTGGTCTGAGAACTTCATAAGGTTTGGTTTTCAGCATAAATTCGATGTCGGTTCTTCTGATGAGCGACATTCTTGAACTCAGCCTTGATGCACGAAGTTTGTCCTCCTTTACCAGTTTATAGACATACTGGCGAGAAACGCCCATTAGTCTGGCTGCTTGAGAAAAGGTAAAGTATTCCTGACTCTCCAGTTTGTTTTTTACCTCCATCATTTCCTGAAATTCGCGCATTTCCATTCTACGTTCCTTCATCCGGTGTTTATAACCTCTTTTGGAACATTGCGGACTACAATAATTAGTAGTGGTCTTTTTTGCCATGAAAGGCTTGCCGCACCACTGGCAGATTCTTTTTACTTCCATTTTTGTTATTCTCCATATTTTAGTGAAACATGAGCTTTTTACAGCTCGGATAATTTCCCTTTTTGTCTACTCACGTAAACCATTGTCAACACACGTCAACAAATGCGTCAGTGTGACATCGGGCAAAAGCCCTTAATTGTTCCGCGGTAGAAATACGGTAGAAAAATATGGTGAACAACAGTATCCAACTGTTTATAACTGGATTTTTTGGTAAATAAAAAAGCCGCTGAAAATCAGCGACTTCATTATAGTTGGTTCTAATTCGTTGCAGTTGATTACAATATCCTACTTGCCGATGCAAAAGTTTTGAAATATATTTTGCAATGTTTCTTCCGAGGTTATACCTCCTTCTGCAACAATCTCACTTAGTTCGTGGATACATTGTCTTAAATCCTCACTTACCAAATCTCCTGATAATTCCAATTGCAATCCTTCCTGTACTCTATGAATAGAATCCAATGCTCGTGTTAATGCTTCGTAATGGCGTACATTTGTAATGATAATATCGTTTTGGTTGACTTCCGGTAAGGCAGCTGCCTGTACTAACTTCTTTTCCAGAATCGTTATATTTTCCCTTTTCTTTGCTGAGATAAATAGTTTTTCCACTTTCATGTCAGCAAATATGGCTGACAACTCTTCTTTTTGTGTTGCTAGTAACAGATCTGACTTATTAAATAAAATAATCATCTTTTTCCCTTCGCAGTGTGGAAGAATGTCGGCTTTTAATTCTTCGAACCGCCTTTGGGCATCTGTAGAGTCTATCATCCATAAAATGACATATGCTTGGTCCATCTTTTGGAAAGTAACGTTCTATCCCTAGATTTTCTATTGTATCGTTCGTTTGGCGATTCCAGCTGTATCAATAAATCGGAATGTGACACCTTGTAAATTGATCGTATCCTCTATTACGTCACGGGTCGTTCCATGGATATCACTGACAATGGCTTTTTCTTCATTCAGCAACGCATTCAGTAAGGTAGATTTTCCGGCATTCGTTTCTCCGATAATTGCTACAGGAATGCCATTCTTGATTGCGTTTCCTACACTGAAAGAATGAGCTAGCCGGGCAATAACTTGTTCGATATGGGTAGCTAGACTGCTCAGTTCGTCACGATTGGCGAATTCTAGTTCTTCATGATCACTGAAATCCAGTTCTAATTCCATTAACGAAGTGAAATGAAGTAATTGGTTACGCAGGTTAGAAAGTTCTTTACTGAATCCTCCGCGCATCTGGCTCATGGCTAGGCGATGGGTGGAGGCAGACGATGAGGCTATCAGATCGGCAACAGCTTCGGCTTGGCTCAAGTCCATTTTTCCGTTTAGAAAAGCACGTTGGGTGTATTCACCTGGTAGAGCGGCACGACATCCATTATAGATCAGGAGTTGTATAACTTGCTGCAGGATATAAGATGAACCGTGACACATGATTTCCGTACTGTCTTCACCGGTATAAGAATGGGGGCGCGGAACAAGGAAATTAAAACTTCGTCAATTATCTTCTTCTGCAGAGAAGTAATTGACGAAGTTTTTTGTAACGTTTCACTTTTTTCTTGCGGAATTTCACTCGTTTGTTGGAAAAGTGTATTATTAATTTTTCGCTTTGGGGAACAAATCTTTCCGAAAGTAAGAGTATATGGTGCTCGTTCTGTCAGTGGCTTGCCTGTGGCGGGTGTAAATATGCGTGACGTTATTTCAATCGCTTTTGGGCCAGATACACGAATTATTCCGATGGCTCCTCCCTGGGCGGTGGCAATGGCACAGATTGTATCTTGGTTTATCATTTTCATTTGGTTAATAATATAATGTTTTTAGCTACAATGGCTGTTACTTCTTCTAAATAACGGCGGTCTGTTTCATCAAAAAAGTTTAATAGATTACTGTCAATATCCAATACTCCCTTTACTTGTCCATTAGCAAGAATAGGAACAACAATTTCGGAGCGGGAAAGAGAACTGCAGGCTATATGTCCGGGGAATTGTTCTACATTGGGCACTATCAAGGTTCGAGCTTCTGCCCATGAGGTTCCACATACTCCCTTTCCTTTATGGATGCGATAACAGGCGGTGCTTCCCTGAAAAGGTCCTAAAATAAGTTGGTCGTCTTTAACCAGATAGAAACCTACCCAAAAAAAGCCGAGGCTTCCCGAAGAGCAGCTGCAGTATTGGCCAAAACACTTATTTCTTCTTTTTCATCTGATATTAAAAGTTCAAACTGAGGGAGGAAAAGACGGTAACGTTCTACTTTATTACTAGTTGTTTGTTTGAAACTGGTTTCCATATTTTTATTTGTTTTATGAGGGGACATCTTGTTGTTTTTTTACAAAAAATGGTCTTCTATGAAGCGATGTCCCCTGTTAGGTAAAAAGAGTTGGCTTATTCTGTAAAAAATCTGTTTATGCCAATCTTCTTCTGGATAATAATAAGAATAAGTCTTGATAGATGATCCGGTGAATCTTATCCATATTATATAGACAACTAAATTGGGAATTATATTCTTTCCAAGACTTTTTCTATCAACCATCAATAGAGTTTTTATAGCCGGTATTGGCTTCCTTTATTAGTCGGTTGGCAATCACCATACATACAGTCATGGCTTTGTGTCCCATCAGGCGTGCTAATCCGGCAAGGGCGGAACTTTCCATTTCAAAGTTAGTGATGCGATAGTCATTGTATTCAAATTTCTCAATCTTTTCATTCTGTTCAGGATCGGCCAGTGGAATACGGAGTTCTCGTCCTTGCGGGCCAAAGAAACCTCCTGCGGCGATAGTTACGCCACGGACCATATCATTTTGCGCAATGCGGTCTATTAATTCCCGGTCGGCATCAATAACGTATGGGTGGGCGATGCATACATTACCTTCCCACCCCATGTAATCTATAAAAGCTTGTTCTAATTTCAGATCGCAAACCTCATTGCGTCCGGCGTAGAAATTAAGCAGTCCGTCAAAACCGATAGACTTTTCAGAACAAACATAGGTACCAACAGGAGTATAAGGCTGTAATCCGCCACATGTACCGATACGTACTAATTCCAATTGGCGCAAGTGGTCTTTTTCATAACGGGTATTGAAATCAATATTGGCCAAAGCATCTAATTCATTCATCACAATGTCTATATTGTCACAACCTATACCGGTGGAAACTACGGTGAGACGTTTTCCTTTATAAGTACCGGTAATGGTCTTGAACTCACGGCTTTCTATTTCACATTCTTTAGTATCGAAATGAGAAGCTACTAATGCTACACGCCCGGGGTCACCTACTAGAATTATTTTATTTGCCAACTGTTCAGGTTTGATATGAAGGTGGAAGATAGAGCCGTCGGGATTGATAATCAACTCAGATTCTGCATAATATTTTTTCATAATCTTTATTTTTGTGGTTAATGGCCAGTATAATTAATGTTATATTTCTTGTCTTTTTAATGAGTATGCAAACAGATTATTTCCTAGATGTAGATGTCACGGATTTATAAAACTTTCATTGATATTAGCATTAATCAAGAGAAAAACAGTTCCATTCGCATCCA
>ENA-OPZC01000233-OPZC01000233.1-human-gut-metagenome-genome-assembly--contig:-NODE-233-length-10942-cov-1.700324_pt1 | contig 10942 bp, 9 predicted proteins | sample MGYA00242477_ERZ504491 | MGnify/ENA primary metagenome ERZ504491 (study PRJEB26092, sample SAMD00036249) | human gut metagenome | host: Homo sapiens | study: EMG produced TPA metagenomics assembly of... | reverse complement strand
AGTTTATTGTACACCATGACAGGCTGCTTATCCGGTTGTGAATAGGCCGAGGTGGTTGTAGTTTGTCGGAGAGTCTGCATAGCTTGCCTCAGAATTGTCTGTGCATACGTGCTCCGTGTGACGGCTAGGTTCGGGTCGGTGGCATCGGCTAAAATCTGTATTTCTTCCGAATCAAAACGCAGGCGATGCAGGTCGGAGGGAAAGACTACAGCCAGTTCGATGAGGTTGCGTCGGAACAGCCGTTCGATTTCGTCGGGAGACTGGACGACATATTTCACCGTGAAATACTCGCTGGCATCCAGTTCTTCCATCACTTTCCGTACATCCGTCTGGAGGGAAGGTGCAAGGATGGCAGTCTGTACATTGCGCACTTCGGTCGAGATGGCAAAGCCGAAAAGGATAATCTGTACAATCGGCATGCCTATCAGTATCAGCATGGTACGCCGGTCGCGCAGGATATGGTGAAATTCTTTTCTGACAAAAGCGATAAACTGTTTCATGGCTGTTCTGTTTGCGTGTGAGTAAAGGCATGTTCTCCTCGTTGGGCTTCACGTGCTAATTTCTGGAAGACTTCGTCCATGTTTCGGGCATTAAAACGGTGCTTCAGCCCGTCGGGAGTATCCAGTGCCCGAATATGTCCGTCCACCATCATGGAAATACGGTCGCAATATTCAGCTTCGTCCATGTAGTGCGTCGTGACAAAAATGGTAATCCCCTGGTCGGCAGCCTGATAAATCAGCTCCCAGAACTGACGGCGGGTAGCCGGGTCGACTCCTCCGGTCGGTTCGTCCAGAAAAACCAGTTCCGGACGGTGGAAGATAGCTACTGAAAAGGCCAACCGTTGCTTCCATCCTAAAGGCAGCGAACGGACTAAGGTATGTTGTTCCTCGTAAAGTCCGATACGCTGTAAGGTTTCTTCTGTACGCTTGTTGATTTCCTTGGCATTGACACCATAGATACCTCCGAACAGACGGAGGTTTTCGTGTACCGTCAGGTCCTCATAAAGTGAAAATTTCTGGCTCATGTAGCCGATTCGTTTTTTGATTTCCTCGCTTTGTGTCCGTACGTCAAACCCCATCACTTCCGCCTTTCCTTCGGAGGGGAGACTGAGCCCGCACAGGATACGCATGGCGGTAGTCTTTCCGGCCCCGTTGGCCCCTAGGAAGCCGAAGATTTCTCCCCGTTCTACAGAAAATGAAATGTGGTCGACAGCCGTGAACGAGCCGAACCGTTTGACGAGGTTGTCCACCTGAATAATGGGCGGAGTATGTTTATCGATGGCTTTTCGTTGCAGTCCGGGAGGGCATAGAATCTCGCTGAACTGCTTCAGTATGGCTTCCGGACGGTCAATGCCTTTAATTTCTCCTTCGTAAAGAAATGCCACCCGGTCGCATCGCAAGGCTTCGTCCATGAAAGGAGTGGATACGACGAGGGTAATACCTTCCTGCCGGAGGTAGGCTAACATCTCCCAGAATTCCCGGCGTGAAACGGGGTCTACGCCGGTGGTCGGTTCGTCCAGAAAGAGGACTTTCGGCGCGTGAACCAGTGCACAGCACAAAGCCAGTTTCTGCTTCATTCCTCCCGACAATGCACCTGCCCGACGCTGCTTGAAGGGGGCAATTTGTTCATAAATGGCGCGTATCCGCTCGTAGTTTTCTTCAACGGTCGTATGAAATACGGTGGCAAAGAAACGCAGGTTTTCTTCTACCGTGAGGTCCTGATACAGAGAGAAGCGTCCCGGCATGTAACCTACGCTCTGCCGTATTGTACGGAAGTCGGCCCGTACATCCGCATCCAGTACCCGGGCACTTCCCTGGTCTGGCAGCAGCAAGGTGGTCAGGATGCGGAACAGGGTACTTTTTCCGGCTCCGTCGGGACCGATGAGGCCGAACAGTTCTCCTTGCTTTACGCTGAAGTATACATCGCGCAGGGCTTGTACCTTTCCGTAGCTTTTGCTTACATGACTGACTTCGATAAGGTTTTTCATGTCACTTTCGGATTTCAGAATTTGACTTTCCCGTACATGCCCAGTTTGATGTGTCCGTCGTTTTCGACGGCTATTTTGACGGCATATACCTGGTTGGCCCGTTCGTCGTTGGTCAGGATGGTTTTGGGCGTAAATTCCGCTTCTTCGGAAATCCAGACTATCTTGCCGGTATAATTCCTGAGTTGTGCATTGCCGAAATCGGCAAAAACGGTGACTTCGTTACCTAATTTCACTGACTCCAATTGTGAAGAGGTGAGGTATGCCCGCAGGAAGATGTGCTCCATATCGGCTATTTTGAACAGCGGTTTTCCTACTGTAGCCAGTTCACTGGGTTCGGCATACTTTGCTAAGATGGTTCCGTTGATGGGAACGGTGATATGGCATTTTTTTAATTGGTCTTCCACTTGTGCCACCTGGATGGCGACTGATGAACTTTGTTCTGTCAGGCTGGCAGTGGTATTGCCCAACGAAGAAAGTTGCGCTTCCAGTTGTCGGTTGAGTACCGCCAACTGTGAATCCCAGTCATCCAGTTGTTTGCGGTTGGCAGCCTGTGCTTTAAGCAGATTCTCCACCCGGTTGCGTTCCCGTTGTGCCGTGGCAATCTGTGCTTTTGTGGCAGCTATTTGCCGGTGGATGTCGGGGCGCTGGCTCTCCACCGATTTCATCTGCGCCTCCAGCTGTCGTTTCTTCAAATAAAGCTGCACCGTATCAATCAGTCCGACTTCGGTTCCTTGCGTAAAGTGCATACCTTCTTCCGCATTCAGGTAAAAAAGTTTCCCGGTAGCCTCGGAAGATACCACTATTTCCGTCGCTTCGAAGGTACCGGTAGCATCAAATTCGTCTTTGGAGCCGCAGGCAGTCAGGCAAATCAGCAGCAAAGTTTGAAATACATATCTTTTTTTCATACGCTTGAATATTTTAGTGTGAAACGGGTTAGTTGGTCAGGTGTTTTCTTTGGTGTAGATGCATGAGCCATTGTACTTCATGTACGGCCTTGGCTTGACGCGCGAGATTCTCGGCTGTAATTTCTTTCAGCATGTCACTGACGCTCATCGTGCCGTTGGCTACTTTGGCCTGGGCAGACCGTCGGATGTTTTCCCGTAATCGGATAATCTCTTCGTCTTCTTTCATTTGCTGGCGAAGACTTTGGATGGTGCCGTCTTCTTCTGCCAGTTGTAAGTGTGTGTTGAATAAGAATAAGTCGCGTTCGTTTCTAATTTGCTGGATGCGGTTGTCCAGGTTTTTCCGGTCGTTCTTCAGGGTGTACAGGCTTCCGAAATTCCAGGTAAACCGTGCCCCGACTAAGTAGTAGGTTCTGAACTTGTCTTTCAATATATCCAGTCCCGGATTGCCGTAGGCTCCTTGTGCAAAAAGACTAAAAGCTGGAAGGTAACCCGTCTGTAACCCCTTTCGTTGTACGGCGACAGTCTGTTCTTGTGCTTCATACCACCGTAGTTCAGGACGGTTGAATTCAGATGCATTCGTTGCCACAGGATCTGGACGTACTAACAGGGTTTGTGCCGGAAGTTCCTTTCCTGTAAGTAAGGACAGCATGCGCAGATAGGCCATACGGTTGTTTTCTAACTGGATACGCTGCTGCTTGGTTTGAAGAATCTCTACCTTTACCGCGTCTACGTCTGCATCATTGGCTGTGCCGTTTATCCGGTAAGCCTCTACCGTTTTCTGGTTGCGTGCGAGTTCTTCTTCCAGTAATACATTTTGTGCCAGCTGCTCGTCCAGTAACAGGATACCGAAGAACACCTGATTCACCCTTTCTTCCAGTGTATACAGGCTCGTATCAAGCTGTCGCTCGTGTTCTTCGGCTTCGGCTTTGATCTGAGCTTTCTGGTTGCGGATTTTCCCTCCGTCCCATATATTCTGTTTGATTTCAATCAATGCCTGATACTGGTCTTTGGGTAGTCCTTTCATACCCAATCCCGGAATCTCGAAAGGGAAGGTAGTGGCTTCACTTTGATAAGATATTTTTCCACTTATGCTGATTTGGGGCAGATTGCCTTTCGCTACATTTGAGAGCGTATATTGTTCGGACAGTTGGATCAAGTCGTATTGTCGTACCAGCGGATAGTTTTCACGGGCCTGCTGCTTGCAACTTTCCAAGGTGATTTGTGCCTGACTTATCGCATTTAGGCTCCATGCACACAAAAGGAGAAATATTCGTATCATAGGCATTGGGTCTTTATTAAAAGGTTGTATGACAAAGATAGAGGGTTTTGTGTAATCTTTCGGTCCTATATGTGTGACGGAATGTTCTTTTTGTTCGATAAATGTTTGTTTATGTCGTAAAAAAGGCCTGAAATATTATCTTTGTAGGAAAACAGGGTATCAAATGAAATCGAATCATCTGTTGTTGCTGGCATTGAAGAAAGTGCGTGAACATGTGGGAGAAGGGACGAACACTTTCCGCTTTCTTACTTCCGAATTGGGATTGCTTCGTTCCATTCAGGGAATAGCCGACGTAATTCATTTTATCCCGATGGAAGGACAGCCCTATCGGTTGACCGAGGGGCGAGTGGTGTTTTTTCGTGCGGGGACGCTTCGGCTGCGTATCAATCTTCGTGAAGTAGAATTTAAGGCCGGTGATTTGCTGGCGGTATCTCCCGGCACGGTGTTTGAGTTTCTTTATGTATCTCCCGATTTAGATTTGGCTATGCTGGCCTTTTCAAACAGTTTGATGGAGAATTGGCAGAAAGAGGATTTGTTGCAGACCTATTTGCAGGGGAGATTGTTTTTGCATCTGTCTTTAACTGCGAAAGAAGTGCAGCGCATGGAGCAGTTGTTTGCCTTGTTATGGGAAGTGGTGCACGACCGGCCTTTTCCGAGAGCTTCCGTGCAGAGTTTGATTTCTCTGTGCTTTCATCAACTGGATTTTGTCAGGAAAAGCAGTCAATCTACTGAAAGGCAGCAACACACGCGGCAGGAGGAAGTTTTCAATCGTTTTTTAGAGTTGGTCAATAAATATGCGGCTCGTGAGCGGAGCATTACGTTTTATGCCGACCGGCTTTTTCTGACACCGCGTTATTTGAGTACACTGGTCCGTCAGGCCAGCGGACGCACAGTGATGGACTGGGTAAATGAGGCGGTGATGCAGGAGGCCAAGCTGATGTTGCGTCACACGGATAAGCTGGTTTATCAGATTGCCGATGAGTTGAATTTTCCTAATGCGTCATTTTTCAGCAAGTATTTCCGACGCATGGCAGGAATGACTCCTAATGATTATCGAAGAAAGGACGAATAAGGAGTTTCGTGTTTATCAGGCATTTTCTTCTTTCATGGGAGTTCTGTCTATGCGCAGTGATTTCAGTACTGGAATTGTAAGGGGAAGCGCTAACAGGAAAGAACATAAATCGGCTGCGGCCTGACACATTTCCACACCCTGTAACTGCAGAAAGTACGGCAGAATCAGTATCAAAGGGATGAAGAACAAACCTTGGCGGGAGGAGGAAAGAATGACGGCCCGGCGAGGCTGGCGGATAGTTTGTAGCAACATGTTACATAGTATCACCCAGGCTCCTAATGGGAGTGTAATGAGCTGCCAGCGCAAGGCTTCGGCTCCTACGGCGATAACTTGCGGGTCTTCTTTTCGGAACCAGGAAACTACTTCCGGGGCATAAATGTAGCCGATGAGGGAGCAGATGGCTAAGAAGATAACGCCTACTTTCACACAGTACCAGAATCCCTGTCGGACACGGCGGTTTAATCCTGCTCCGTAGTTGAATCCGCATACCGGCTGAAATCCCTGTCCGAAACCGATGACAAAGGAATTGATGAACATACAGATACGGGTTACAATGGACATTCCGGCAATGGCAGCATCTCCAAAGTTTCCGGCTGCTACATTCAATAGGATAGTCGAGACACTGGCCAGTCCCTGACGGCAGAGAGAAGGACTTCCTCCGTATACGATTTCTTTCAGATAGGCTGGAGTGGGAGTAAAATGCCGGTAATGAATGCGGATGTTTTCTCCTTTTCGGTCCATGAAAAGCAGGATGGTGAAGCTGCATACCTGACTGATGAAGGTCGACCAGGCGGCTCCTGCAATTCCCATGTCGAATACGAATATTAATAGTGGGTCAAGTCCGATGTTGAGTACGGCCCCCACAATGATACCAATCATGGCATAAACGGCGTTCCCTTGGAATCGCATCTGGTTATTGAGCACCAGAGAGGAGGCCATAAAAGGGGCTCCCAACAGGATAATTCCTAAATAGGTCTTGGCGTATGGAAGAATGGTGGGGGTAGAACCCAATGCCCGGCAGATAGGGTCCAGGAAAAGCAGACCGACAAGCGCGATGGCACAACCGATGAGGAATGCACTAAAGAAGCCCGTAGCCGCCATCTTTTCCGCACTGCGGTAGTCGCGTGCACCTAATCTTCTGGAAATAAAATTGCCCGAACCGTGTCCGCAGAAAAAACCGAATGCTTGAATGATGGCCATGATGGAAAAAGAAATACCTACAGCCGCAGTAGACTGGGTATTGATTTTTCCGACAAAATAGGTGTCGGCCATGACATAGAAAGAAGTGACCAGCATACTGATGATGGTCGGAACGGCCAGTCCTCGGATAAGGCGAGGTACCGGTGCCGTGGTCATAAGCGTATATTTATCTTGGGGCATAGGTTGTCTGCTTGTAGAATGTGGGCAAAAGTACGAAAAATACCCTTACCTTTCTTCAAAAATGGGCAAATAAGGGGGATGAAATGTAAAAAATAAGTACTGATATAGTCTGCTGAAAATTAGAATCCAGCTAGTTCAACCACTTTGTCAACTGCGGCATTCAATCCGTCGGGGTTCTTACCACCGGCAGTAGCGAAATGAGGCTGACCACCGCCACCGCCCTGAATCAGCTTAGCAGCTTCACGTACCAGCTGACCAGCATTCAGTCCAGCTTTCACCTGGTCTTCACTCATGGTTACAGTCAGCAACGGTTTGTTTTCGAATACACTACCGATAACTACAAACAGATTTTCTGTGAACTGTCCTTTCAACTGGAAAGCAATGTTCTTCACTGCATCTGCCGGCATCGGAAGTACAGCTTTGATTACTTTTACGCCATTGATTTCTTTAGCACCTTCAATCAGTTTGTTCTTAACAGCAGCTTCTTTCTCTTTCATGAATTCTTCCATCTGTTTCTTCAAGCCGGCGTTTTCTTCGATGTACTTGGAGATAGCAGCCTCAGGTCGGGTGCATTGTTGAATAATGCTTTCAAGTCGTTGATGGTATCTTGTACGGTATCGAACATTTCTTCTACTTTCGCACCGGTAACCGCTTCAATACGGCGTACACCTGCAGCTACAGAGCTTTCAGAAATGTTTTTACCATACCAATTTTTCCGGTAGCCGATACATGTGTACCTCCACAGAATTCGATAGATGAACCGAACTGTACGACACGCACTTCGTCACCGTATTTTTCGCCGAACAGGGCAATAGCACCCAGTTCCTTAGCCTTTTCAATTGGCAGGTTGCGGTATTCAGTCAAAGGTACATTTTCACGAATCTTGGCATTTACCAGGTGTTCTACTTCACGAATCTGTTCCGGAGTCACTTTCTGGAAGTGAGAGAAGTCGAAACGCAGTGAATCAGGGGTTACCAAAGAACCCTTCTGTTCCACATGAGTACCTAATACCTGACGCAAAGCTTCGTCCAGCAAGTGCGTACAAGAGTGGTTGGCAGCACAAGCAGCACGCTTGTCTGTATCTACACATGCCATCATCGGCGCTTCCAGGTGTTCCGGAAGTTTTTTGGCAATGTGAATCGGAAGGTTGTTTTCCTTCTTTGTATCAATGATGTCGATAGTTTCAAATTCGCTTACCAATACGCCGGTATCACCTACCTGACCACCACTTTCTGCATAGAACGGAGTCTCGCTCAATACAATCTGGTAGAGAGTCTGGTTCTTTTGTTTGATCTGGCGGTAGCGCAGGATGCTGGTTTCATATTCTGTATAATCGTAACCAACGAAAGTTGTTTCACCTTCTTTCAGTGTAACCCAGTCGCCGGTTTCTACTGCAGCGGCATTGCGGGCACGTTCTTTCTGTTTCTGCATTTCAGCTTCGAAGCCTTTCACGTCGCAGTCAAACCGTTTTCACGCAAAATCAGTTCAGTCAAGTCGAATGGGAATCCGAATGTATCATACAATGTAAATGCATCCACTCCACTGATTTCTGTCTTGCCGGCAGCTTTGGTTTCGTTCATGGTCTTTTCGAGCAGACGGATACCTGTTTCCAGTGTACGGAGGAATGATTCTTCTTCTTCCTTCATCACTTTTTCAATCAAAGCCTGCTGAGCTTTCAGTTCAGGGTAAGCACCACCCATGTTTTCAATCAGCACCGGAACCAGCTTGTACATGAATGCCTGTTTCTGTCCGAGGAATGTATAAGCGTAACGAACAGCACGACGCAGGATACGGCGGATGACATAACCAGCCTTTGCATTTGAAGGCAACTGACCGTCAGTGATAGAGAAAGCGATGGTACGGATGTGGTCAGCAACTACACGCATAGCCACGTCTGTCTTTTCATCGTCTCCGTATTTCTTACCGGACAAATCACCAATCACTTTGATGATAGGCTGGAATACGTCAGTATCATAGTTGGATGTTTTTCCTTGCAGTGTACGTACCAGACGTTCAAATCCCATACCGGTATCAATTACTTTCGCAGGAAGCGGTTCCAGAGTTCCGTCTGCCTTGCGGTTGTATTGCATGAACACCAGGTTCCAGATTTCGATAACCTGCGGATGATCCTTGTTTACCAGTTCGCGTCCCGGAATAGCTGCTTTTTCTTCTGCAGAACGAGAGTCGATGTGGATTTCAGAGCACGGACCACAAGGACCTGTATCGCCCATTTCCCAGAAATTGTCATGCTTGTTTCCGTTGATGATGTGGTCTTCAGGGAAGAACTGTCCCCAGTAGCCGGCAGCTTCATCGTCACGGGCAAGACCTTCTTCAGGACTTCCTTCAAATACGGTGACATACAAGTCTTTCGGGTCCAGTTTCAATACTTCTACCAAGTATTCGTATGCCCAGTCAATCACTTCTTTCTTGAAGTAGTCGCCGAATGACCAGTTACCCAACATTTCGAACATGGTGTGGTGATAGGTATCGTGGCCTACTTCTTCCAAGTCATTATGTTTTCCGCTCACACGAAGACATTTCTGTGAGTCGGTTACGCGTTTGTATTTAGCAGGGTGGTTTCCAAGTATGATATCCTTGAACTGGTTCATACCGGCATTAGTGAACATCAGGGTAGGGTCATCTTTGATAACCATTGGTGCAGAAGGCACAATCTGATGTCCTTTTGACTCAAAGAATTTGACGAATGAGTCGCGGATTTCATTTGCTGTCAACATAATCGTTATATTGTCTTGTAGTTAATATTCTCAAAATTGATTTGCAAAGATAATTGGTTTTATTATTTTTGTCTGTATGTTTGGTGCAAAAACTTGATGTTTTGTTGCTTAAAAATTTCCAAAATCGAACCACATGCGTAAAGTCTATTATATCTACAATCCGAAAACTCGTACTTACGACCGTATTTATCCCACCGTACGCCAGCGGGCTTTGAGTTACCTGCGTCAACTCTTTGTCGGTATGGGACTGGGGGCAGGCAGTTTTATCCTGCTGTTGTGGATTTTCGGTTCTCCTTCGGAAAAAGACCTTCGTACGGAAAACTCCCGACTTTTGTCACAATATGCCATTCTTTCCTCTCGTCTGGATGAGGCGGAAGGAGTGATGCAACGTCTGCAGCAACGTGACGACAACATCTACCGCGTAATGATGCAGGCCGACCCGTTACCGGATGAGCAGCGTTCGGCTACTGCAAATAATGCACGTTATAATGAACTGATGGACATGGCCAACAGCCGTCTGGTTATCCATACACTACAGAAAATGGATGGTTTGGAGAAGAAGATTTATGCCCAGTCCAAATCTTTCGACGAAGTGGTGGGGCTCTGTAAACAGCATGACAAGATGCTGGCCTGCATTCCCGCCATCCAGCCGGTTTCAAACAAGAATCTGAAACAGACTGCCTCGGGGTACGGCATGCGTGTTGACCCGATATATAAAACCGTGAAGTTTCATGCAGGGATGGACTTCTCTGCCAATATCGGTACGCCGGTATATGCTACAGGAAACGGTAGGGTAAAGCAAGCCGGATGGGATGGACTGTATGGGAATTGTATCATCATTGACCATGGGTTTGGTTATGTGACCCGTTACGCTCATTTGAATAAGATTGAAGTGAAAGTGGGTCAGAATGTGGCACGCGGAGAAGTGATTGGTCAGGTAGGCTCTACCGGAAAGAGTACTGGTCCGCATTTACATTATGAAGTGCGTGTAAAGGGAAAGATTGTCAATCCGGTGAACTATTATTTCATGGACTTGAATGCTGATGATTACGAAAAGATGATTGAATTGGCTGCCAACCACGGTCGTGTATTTGATTAAAAAGAATTGCTTGTTATGGCTTTGAAAACAGATAAAGAATTGAAACTCTATTATTCCATCAGCGAAGTGGCAAAAATGTTTGATGTGAATGAATCATTGCTGCGCTATTGGGAAAAAGAGTTTCCGATGATTTCTCCTAAGAAAACAGGAGGAAATGTACGTCAGTACCGTAAAGAAGACATTGAGAACATTCGCCTGGTGTATCATCTGGTGAAAAGAAAAGGGGTTGACGCTGTCCGGCGCCAGACAGCGGTTACGGCAGAACAGGGAAGGAACCATGCAAACGGCTAATGTGGTGGAACGCTTGAAGCGTATTCGCGAGGAGCTGGTGAGCATGCGGAATGAGCTGGATTACTTGACGTGAGTCTTTAATATTATAGTATGAAAAAGAGGCTGTCTCAACATGTACTGCACCCCAAAAGTTAGACACAAAACTTTTGGGGTGTTTTTATGAAGTACAGTTACGAACAAAGGCTTAATTATCG
>ENA-OPZC01000230-OPZC01000230.1-human-gut-metagenome-genome-assembly--contig:-NODE-230-length-10983-cov-1.350682_pt1 | contig 10983 bp, 9 predicted proteins | sample MGYA00242477_ERZ504491 | MGnify/ENA primary metagenome ERZ504491 (study PRJEB26092, sample SAMD00036249) | human gut metagenome | host: Homo sapiens | study: EMG produced TPA metagenomics assembly of... | reverse complement strand
AATTTCTTTGCACACTCCGTTCCCTTCATTTCCCATCACGATAACCCCTTGTGCGGATAACTCTTGCGAGTAGATGTTTTTTCCGTCCAGGAAGGTGCCGAACACCGGTACGTTCCTTTCTGTCTGTACACGAATGAATTCTTTCAAATCGCAGTAATGCAGCTTGACGCGTGCCAAAGCTCCCATCGTAGCCTGCACGGTTTTCGGGTTAAAGGCGTCGGCTGTACCCTGTGAACAGAAAATATCTTCTATACCAAACCAGTCGGCAATACGGATGATAGTGCCTAAGTTACCCGGGTCTTGCACGTCATCCAGTGCCAGACAGAGTGAATGGCCGGGTAATGAATCATCATAAGTATAAGAAGGTAGTTCGAATACAGCCAGCACTTCTTGCGGGGTTTTCAGCAGACTGGCACGTGCCAGTTCCTCCGCACTTACCTCAATGGTTTCCTGAGCGAGCAGAAGCGGATGAGCCTCCAGCCACTGGGCCGTAGCAATTAACAGTTTGCATGAAAAGTGTCCCAGCAGGTCGTTGACCAGTTTGTTACCTTCGGCCAAGAAAGCTTTTTCTGCTTTCCGGTATTTTTTCATCTCCAATGACCGGATATATTTGATTCTGTTTTTGCTCAGCATAGTGTGACGGGGATTTTTAATTATATTTTAAGAACAAAGCTAAGAAGATATTTTTAATATTGCCTATCTTTGCATATAAAATTTTGCATATAGTTTCAGTTTGTATGAAGATAATCCCCCGTATCTATATCGGCCTGCTTGTCCTGCTGCTTTTTCTGAGCGGATGTTCGGTCAGTAAATTCATTCCTGAGGGGCATTATCTTCTGGATAACGTAAAAGTAGAATCAGATAACAAGGAAATCAAGCCTTCGCAGATGAATATGTATCTTCGCCAGACACCCAATGCCAAGTGGTTCAGTCTGGTGAAACTCCCTATGTATATTTACGGAGCAGCTGGAAAGGATTCTACAAAGTGGATTAACCGTTTCTTGTACCGCATGGGAGACGCTCCCCGTATTTATGACCCGAACCTGGCGGAAGAAACCCGCTTGCAGATAGAACAGGCGGTGCGCAACATGGGATACATGAGCGGTCAGGTGAGTATGTACACTCAGGTGAAGGGGAAAAAAATCAAGGTCGGTTATCAGATTCATTCCGGTGAGCCTTACCTGATTTCGCATGTGGCATACGATATTGCCGACTACCAGATACATGATTACCTGATGGCTGATTCAGCCCGTTCTTATCTGAGGCCGGTTCTCGTCTTGACGTAAACAAACTTGATCAAGAACGTGACCGCATTACACAGTATCTTCAGAACCGGGGCTATTATCGTTTCAACAAAGATTTTATTACGTATCAGGTCGATACCATGCGTAACTCGCGCAATGTCGACTTGATTATGCAACTCCATCCTTATCAGCGAAAGAAGGAAGACCCTCCTTCACAGCATCGTCAGTATTATATTCGCAACGTCGATTTTATGTTCGATGTGGACTTTGCAGAGCTGACTTCCGAGAGTTTGAAAGGTGTGGATTCTCTTCGCTCGGGTGGAGTGAATTTTTTCTATAAGGATAAGTTGTTCTTGCGTCCGCAGGTAATCAGTGATTATAATTATTTGCAATCCGGAAAACTGTATCGTAACCGCGATGTGCAGAATACTTATTCTGCTTTGGGACGATTGAACATCCTGAAATATTCCAACATCCGTTTCCGTGAAGAATTGGAGGCTGATTCGGCTTATCTGGATGCGTACGTCATGCTTACCCGAAACAAGAACAAGTCGCTTTCTTTTGAAATTGAAGGTACCAACTCGGCGGGCGACTTGGGTGCTGCGGCTTCCGTAGCTTATTCTCACCGGAACTTGTTCAAGGGTTCTGAAACCTTTACCATTAAGCTACGTGGGGCATACGAAGCGGTTACAGGTTTGGAAGGATATGCCAACAGCAACTACCTGGAGTATGGGGTGGAAACCAGTTTGAGCTTCCCGGAATTTATGTTCCCTTTCCTCTCGTCTGATTTCCGTCGTCGTAGCCGTGCTACTTCTGAGGTAACGGTAAAATACAACTGGCAGATTCGTCCGGAGTTTGAGCGTACTGTGGCTTCTGCGGCCTGGAGTTACCGTTGGGGAAAGCGTGGAGCGACCCATCGTTTTGATGTGTTCGACTTTGAATTATATTTACATGCCCTATTCGTTCGGAAACTTTTCGTGAATACCTAGACTATATGGACGAAAGGAATCCATTACTGCGTTATAGCTATGAAGACTTGTTTATTGTGCGTCTGGGCTATACTTATACTTATAATAGTTCGGGTGCTACTACATTGAAGACATCGCAACGCAATTCTTATTCTATCCGTTTCAATATTGAAGAGTCGGGCAACTTGTTGTATTTGTTTTCACGGATGATTAATGGTAGTCCGAAGAACGGGGAGGCATATCAGATGGCCAATATCAGTTTTGCGCAGTATGTAAAGACGGATTTCGATTATGCCAAGAATTTCATGATTGACGACCGTAATGCCTTGGTGTTCCATGTGGGGGTAGGGGTGGCCGTTCCGTACGGAAATTCCAAGAGCCTTCCATTTGAAAAACTCTATTTCTCCGGAGGTGCCAACAGTGTGCGCGGATGGAGTGTCCGTTCGTTGGGACCGGGGGGGTACCGTGGCGACAGCAACAGTCTGGATTATGTAAACCATACCGGTGACATCAAGCTCGACCTGAATCTGGAGTATCGTACCCATTTGTTTTGGAAACTGAACGGTGCGGCATTTGTGGATGCCGGAAATGTGTGGACCATCCGAAATCGGGAAATGCAGCCCGAAGGACTTTTCAAGTTCAACCGTTTCTATAAACAGCTGGCCGTGGCCTACGGATTAGGATTGCGTTTCGACCTGGACTTCCTGATTATCCGTTTCGACGGAGGTATGAAGGCTATCAATCCGATGTACACCAGACGCGACCGTTATCCGATTATCTCTCCTGATTTCAAGCGCGACTTCGCGTTTCATTTTGCAGTAGGTTATCCCTTTTAATATCATCTATTATATGGACAAGAATGTATATACCATTGAAGAAGTAGACGAGCTGAAAGCCTGGGCAGAGCAGGCCGAATTTCCGGCAGAGATGCAACTGGACAAGGCTGTCTATATACCCGATGTCAAAGAAACCGTGCACCGGTTAATCATGCAGGCCTACGTGTGTCATGAGAATCCGCGTCTGCAGGGATGTCTGCGCCTGCTGGAGCGTATCAAGGCAAGGTAGAAGAAGAGAAAAGAAGCTAGATGCGGCTAAAAATGCCGGCTTTCTTTCATATTTGCAAAAAAAATACGAAATTTGCACAGCAACAATAAAGATTAATTCATACACCTTTATAAAAATAACAATTATGACAAAAAGTGCATTACAAATCGCAAGAGCTGCTTACCAGCCGAAATTGCCGAAAGCGTTGACTGGTGCTGTAGTAGCTAAGGAAGGCGAACCGACTCAGTCTGTAGCCGATCAGGAAGAAATCAAGAAGCTGTTCCCGAACACATACGGTATGCCGTTGATTCAGTTTGTGGAAGGTGAAGCTAAAGAATTTGCTCCGATGAACGTCGGCGTAATCTTGTCTGGTGGACAGGCTCCTGGTGGCCACAACGTAATCTCAGGTTTGTTCGACGGTATCAAGAAACTGAACCCGGCTAACAAATTGTACGGTTTTATCCTGGGTCCTGGCGGTTTGGTTGACCACAACTATATGGAACTGACAGCTGATATCATCGATGAATACCGTAACACTGGTGGTTTCGATATTATCGGTTCAGGACGTACCAAACTGGAAAAAGAAGAACAGTTCGAAAAAGGATATGAAATCTTGAAAGAACTGGGTATCAAGGCGCTGGTAATTATCGGTGGAGACGATTCTAACACAAACGCTTGTGTATTGGCTGAATACTATGCTGCTAAGAACTATGGCGTGCAGGTAATCGGTTGCCCGAAGACTATCGACGGTGACTTGAAGAACGACATGATTGAAACTTCATTCGGTTTCGATACTGCCTGCAAGACTTACTCAGAAGTTATCGGTAACATCGAACGCGATTGTAACTCAGCTCGTAAATACTGGCACTTCATCAAGTTGATGGGACGTTCAGCTTCTCACATCGCACTGGAATGTGCTTTGCAAACTCAGCCGAACATCTGTATCATCTACAGAAGAAGTAGAAGCTAAAGAACATGATCTTTGGATGACATTGTTACTTATATCGCTCAGGTAGTTGCTGACCGTGCTGCTGCTGGTAACAACTTCGGTACCGTATTGATTCCGGAAGGTTTGATTGAATTTATCCCTGCTATGAAGCGTCTGATTGCTGAATTGAACGACTTCCTGGCTGCTAACGGTGAAGAATTCAACAGCATCAAGCGTTCTAAACAGCGTGATTATATTATCAGCAAGTTGTCTCCTGAAAATGCTGCTATCTATGCTTCTTTGCCGGAAGGCGTAGCTCGTCAGTTGTCGCTTGACCGTGACCCGCACGGAAACGTACAGGTTTCTTTGATTGAAACTGAAAAGCTGCTGTCTGAAATGGTAGCTACTAAGCTGGCTGCATGGAAAGAAGAAGGCAAGTTCGTAGGTAAGTTTGCTGCTCAGCACCACTTCTTCGGTTACGAAGGACGTTGCGCTGCTCCTTCTAACTTCGATGCTGACTACTGCTACTCATTGGGTTACACTGCATCTATGTTGATTGCTAACGGTAAGACTGGTTACATGTCTTCTGTACGTAACACTACAGCTCCTGCTGCAGAATGGATTGCAGGTGGTGTGCCTATCACTATGATGATGAACATGGAACGTCGTCACGGTGAAATGAAACCGGTTATCCAGAAAGCACTGGTGAAACTGGATGGTGCTCCGTTCAAGGCATTTGCTGCCGTACGTGACACTTGGGCTAAGGAAACTGCTTACGTTTATCCGGGTCCTATCCAGTACTTCGGTCCTACAGAAGTTTGCGACCAGCCGACTAAGACTCTGCAGTACGAACAGGCAAAATAATTTGATTCCTGAATTCCCGGAAGGGAACTTTCTATAGGAAAATTAATTTAGCGAAGAATCAGGCCGACCGAAAGAGGGCCGGATTCTTCGCTATTTGTTGAAACAAGCTCAACCGGTTCTGCCGGTACATCTGTTGAAATTCTCTATAAACTTTTAGTTAAGATGACAAAGAAATCACCCATTCTCGCGGTGAACGAGCCCGTGAAAAAAACTACCCGCAAGCGTCCTGCGACCCGAAAAGCGACAGGCAGTAAGAAGACCGCTTCCGGAAGAACGTCGGGCAGGACTTCCAAAGGGAAGAAGACCATCCGTCGGTGGCAGATGCCTCGTGGTGTTATTACCTGCTGCTCGGTTTCATTGGAGCCTGTTTTGTCATCTGTTTTTATTATTTCTTTATTCGTCCGTACGCCTACCGCTGGAAACCCTGCTATGGCATGAAAGCATACGGGGTATGTCTGCCATACGGATTTGAAGTGCACGGTTTCGATGTGTCCCACCATCAGGGACAGATAGACTGGAGTGAACTGCAGAAAACCCAGACAGCCCCTTTTCCTGTACGTTTCGTATTTATGAAAGCTTCCGAGGGAGGTGATTTCAGCGATACAGCCTTTATCCATAATTTCGATGAGGCCCGCAAGCACGGATTTATCCGCGGAGCCTATCATTTTTACAATCCCAAGACAGACGCTTCCCGTCAGGCCGATTTCTTTATCCGCTCCGTGAAACTGGAATCGGGCGATTTGCCTCCGGTGCTCGACATCGAGGTGAGGGGAGAAGATGAGAAAAAGCTTCGCCGCGACTTGAAAGTCTGGTTGGATAAAATCGAAGATTATTATCGGGTAAAACCGATTCTCTATACCTCTTATAAATTTAAGACCCGTTACCTGAACGATTCCGTTTTCAACTCATATCCGTATTGGATAGCCCATTATTATGCCGACTCGGTGGAATACAAAGGGCAGTGGCGTTTCTGGCAGCATACCGATGTGGGACGTTTGCCGGGCATCCGTGAGGATGTAGATTTGAATGTGTTCAACGGCACGCTGGATGAGTTGAAGCGCATGACGATACCCTGATTCGAAAGAATTCATATCATATACAGACAAACAAAAACCCTCCGCAGGTATCCTTTTGAGGAAATCCCTGCGGAGGGTTTGTTTTTATATAGAAGATAGGGAAACCCCGCTGACTTAGTTGCGGAACTTCAATGCATCTCCTTCGCGTTCTACGATGATCGGTTTTTCGCGGTTCACTTCTTGTGACAGAAGCTTCTTTGACAAATCGTTCAGCAAGTAGCGCTGGATGGCACGTTTTACCGGACGTGCACCGAATTCAGGATCGTAACCTGCAGTGGCCAGGAAGTCGACAGCTGCATCTGTCATCTGCAAAGTCACTCCATTGCCTTCCAGCATCTTCCGGATACCGTTGATTTGCAAGCGGACAATCTGTTCGATTTGCGGCTTGTTCAGCGGCTGGAACATGATGGTCTCGTCAATACGGTTCAGGAATTCCGGACGGATGGTCTTCTTCAGCATGTTCATCACCTCTTTCTTGGTCTCTTCTACAATCTGGTCATGGTTCTGGTCGTTAATCTTCTCGAACTGACTCTGAATGTAGCACTGCCCAAGTTAGAAGTCATGATAATGATGGTGTTCTTGAAGTTCACCGTACGTCCCTTGTTGTCGGTCAGACGTCCGTCGTCCAATACCTGCAACAAAATGTTGAACACATCCGGATGAGCCTTTTCGATTTCATCGAACAGCACGACAGAATACGGTTTCCGGCGTACGGCTTCAGTAAGCTGACCACCTTCATCGTAACCTACGTATCCCGGAGGCGCACCAATCAGACGTGACACGGTATGCTTTTCCTGATACTCACTCATGTCGATACGCGTCATCAGCGATTCATCATCGAACAGGTATTCTGCCAGTGCCTTGGCCAGTTCGGTCTTACCTACACCCGTCGTACCCAAGAAGATGAATGAACCAATCGGACGTTTCGGGTCTTGCAGTCCGGCACGGCTACGGCGTACGGCATCAGCCACGGCTTCGATGGCTTCGTCCTGTCCGATAACCCGCTTGTGCAGCTCATCTTCCAGGTGAAGCAGCTTCTCTCTTTCGCTTTGCAGCATCTTGCTTACCGGTATGCCCGTCCAGCGAGAAACTACATCGGCGATGTCTTCAGCCGTTACCTCTTCCTTGATTAAAGCGCTGTCACCCTGCTTCTTCTTCAGATCTTCCTGGATAGACTTGATTTCGTTCTCCAGTGCCTGAAGCTTTCCGTAGCGGATTTCAGCTACACGTCCGTTAATCACCTTCACGCTCTGCCTTGTCGGCTTCAAACTTCAGTTGTTCGATTTCCTTCTTGTTCTGCTGAATCTTGTTCACCAGTTCTTTCTCACTCTGCCATTTAGCCTTGTAAGAAGTCTCCTGTTCCTTCAGTTCTGCAATCTCCTTGTTCAGTTGAGCCAGTTTAGCCTCGTCCTTTTCACGCTTGATAGCCTCACGTTCAATTTCGAGCTGCTTCAGCCGACGTTCGATTTCATCCAGTTCTTCCGGAAGCGAATCACGCTCCATACGCAGTTTGGCAGCCGCTTCATCCATCAGGTCGATGGCCTTATCCGGCAAGAAACGGTCGGAAATGTAACGGTTGCTCAGTTCCACTGCCGCGATGATGGCTTCGTCTTTGATACGCACTTGATGGTGGTTCTCGTAGCGCTCCTTCAGTCCACGCAAGATGGAGATAGAGCTGGCCGTATCCGGTTCGTCTACCATGACTGTCTGAAAACGACGTTCCAATGCCTTATCCTTTTCGAAATACTTCTGGTATTCATCGAGGGTAGTGGCACCGATGCTCCGCAGTTCGCCACGGGCCAGGGCCGGTTTCAGAATGTTGGCGGCATCCATGGCACCTTCCCCTTTTCCGGCACCCACCAGCGTGTGGATTTCATCGATAAAGAGGATGATGTTTCCGTCGGACTTCGTCACTTCGTTGATAACCGATTTCAGACGTTCCTCAAATTCACCTTTGTATTTGGCACCTGCTACTAGCGCACCCATATCCAGTGAGAACAGCTGCTTGTTCTTCAAGTTTTCCGGCACATCTCCACGCAGGATTCGTTGTGCCAGTCCCTCTACGATAGCCGTCTTACCCGTACCCGGTTCACCAATCAGAATCGGATTGTTCTTCGTACGTCGGCTCAAAATCTGCAATACCCGTCGGATTTCCTCGTCACGGCCGATAACCGGGTCAAGTTTTCCGCTTCGTGCAGCTTCAATCAGGTTGATGGCATATTTGTTTAATGACTGATAGGTATCTTCACTCGACTGTGAGGTGACTTTCTGTCCCTGACGCAGTTCCTGAATGGCAGCCCGCAGTTCCTTGTCGGTAAGGCCTGCATCTTTCAGGATGGTGGCCACCGTACTTTTCACGTTCAGCAGTGCCAGCAACAAGGCTTCCAGTGACACATATTCATCACCCAGTTCCTTAGATACTTCCAAGGCTTTCTGCAACACCTCGTTGGCGCTTCGGCTCAGGTAAGCTTCCCCACCTGAAACTTTCGGCAGTGAGGCAATTTGTCTGTCGAGTACGGTTTCTATCTGCTGGCCGTTTATGCCGAGTTTCTGGAAAATGAAGTTCGTTACATTTTCGCCCACCTTCAGCAAACCTGCCATCAAATGTTCCGGCTCGATGGCCTGCTGTCCACGGCTCTGTACCAAATTTACCGCTTCCTGCACTGCCTCTTGCGATTTGATTGTAAAGTTGTTAAAGTTCATAAATGGTCTCCTTTCTCGTTATTAGTTGTGGTTTCTTATTATTTTCATTTCGTTTGTCGCAGCCCGTCCTGTATGCTTGCAGGCCTGCTTGCGACGCTTAGTTTAATTCAAATTCTTTGCCACAGCTTGTAAAGAATAAAAACCTGACGAATTGTCATTTTGTGATGCTTTTACACTGAAAAATCTGTCAGTTATGTGTCGCTTTTTGTCAGCCAGAAAAACGCAAGTGCGTTTTGGTTCAAACGCAAGTACATTTGACATGAAACGCAAGTGCGTTTTACCTTAAACGTACTTGCGTTTTCTTTTAAACGCAAAGGCGTTTTTTTGAGAGAAAAGAGGAAATTTGTAACTTATTAGAAATCAGCTTCTTTTACGATGTGTAGTTTTTCTCCAGTCACCGGATGTACGAACTCCAGCGCGGCGGCGTGCAGATACAGACGGTCAGACGGCTGGCCGTAGAGGTCGTCGCCTACCATCGGATGTTCAGTCCCTCCGGATGGGCGGCATGTACACGGAGCTGATGGGTACGTCCCGTATGCGGATAGAATGTAACTCGTGTTCTTCCGTCTTTGCGTTCCAGTACCCGATAGGAAGTGACCGTCCGTTTACCATATTCCCGGCTTACCATCTGGCGCGGACGATCCATCGGGTTCGGACAGATGGGCAGGTCGATGATGCCCTCGTCAGTTTCCAGTTCTCCTTCCAACAGGGCTGTGTAACGCTTTTGGATAAGACGCGTTTCGAAAAGTGCCTGAAGTTCCTTGTGCACTTCCTTCGTTTTGGCCGCAAGCAGCAGGCCGGAAGTAGCCATGTCCAAGCGGTGCACGATAAGTGGACCGGTGGCCTTGGGATAAAGATTGTGCAATCGCTGTAGAATAGAGTCGAGGTCGTTCTTGCCCGGTACGGAGAGCATGCCTGCCGGTTTGTGTACCACCACCAGCCATTCGTCCTCGTAGAGAATCTCCAGTGCCGTCTGGCGGTGTACATCCTCCTCCAGCGGGTTCGGTTCCACGTCCAGTCCCACGAGCATGTGTTTCAGAATCGGTTCACATTTCCCTTTGCACGACGGATAGAAATGTCCTTCGCGGCGAATCTCGTCCTTGGGTGACATGCCCCACCAAAACTCGCCCATAGCCAATGGCTGGAGCTGATGCAGGTAAGCATACTGAAGTAATTTAGGGAGTGCGCATTCGCCTGCACCGGCCGGCGGTGTCTTTTGCGGAGTAGAGCGGAAAATCTCGCATAAATCTTTCACTTCCCCCCGTGCGTTGAGCATGCGGAACTGGGCGAACAGACGCATCTGGAGAGCCGCCGAACGGGTTTTCCGTTCGTGGCGCAAGGCCTGAATCTCCTGCTCGAATGCCTGAAAAGCCTCTCCGGCCGCCTGTACTTTCTCTTTCAGTTTCCGTTCCAACCGTTTGAACTCTGCTTTCTGAAACTGGCTTTCGCGTGACATTGCTTCTGCTTCTTCGGGTGAAACGCCTTCCTTCCGGCGTTGTTCACGGAGGGTTTTCGCTTCTTTCAGCTTCTGTTTTTCAGAAGCTAACGTGGTTTGTGCCTCTTCTTCCGCCTTCTTCCATTCCTCCCGTGCCGAGCGGTATGCTTCGTTAGTTTCCATGGCGGCAATCCGGTGGTTGATGCCGGAAATCTCCGCTTCCTCAATGCGGAAAAATCCGTCGGGTTGCAGGAGGTCATACACCGGAGGTACGAAAAACGCGTGGTGGTTGCTTCCAGCCAGGTTGCCCGAAAAAGCGGCCAGGTAGCCTAGCTTTCCTTCAGTGTCCTTTATCACCAGTACCCCGAACATTTTTCCCTGACGAAGTTCCTCCTGCCAGTCGTCCCGTGTGAGCAGGTACTGACGTACCTCGTCGGCCGCCAGTCGGGTGAGCGGGTGAGGAGTGTAGTGGAAAGGAAAGGTGAAGGCTTTCGGTAAGGCGATGCCATCAGTCGGGGTATGGAAGGAATGTATCATGGTGAAATATTGAGTTCGTTTTTATTGTGGGGGCAAAGGTACGAATAAAATGGCTTCTATAGAAATGAAGGTATATATATCCTATATGATGTATCTTATTACGGTTTTTGTACATGGATAGAAGAAAAATGTATTTTTGTAATGCTACAGTGTACATGAACTTTCACAGAGTTATTAATCTGAG
>ENA-OPZC01000229-OPZC01000229.1-human-gut-metagenome-genome-assembly--contig:-NODE-229-length-10990-cov-1.317776_pt1 | contig 10990 bp, 11 predicted proteins | sample MGYA00242477_ERZ504491 | MGnify/ENA primary metagenome ERZ504491 (study PRJEB26092, sample SAMD00036249) | human gut metagenome | host: Homo sapiens | study: EMG produced TPA metagenomics assembly of... | reverse complement strand
GCAGTCGGTGAGTGGGTGATTTGGGTAATATAGATTTGAATCTGGGAGATGATTTTGAGTTTTTAATATAGGAAATATGCGTTATACGGAAGATATGTATTCTTTCGGGGTTTTTAATCGCTCTTATGTGGGATTGGATGAAAATGGAATATTCGGATTGTTTAATGAAACAGCTTTGACTTATAAGCGGGGAACATCGAACTTTTCAGATGGAGAAGGAGATAGTATGACTCATACGGAGACAGATGTGAATGAGATACATCTGGGGGATTAATCCGGGAGTAGCTGTTTATATTACTAAAAAATGTGTGTGCAGAAATGTCCTTTGGAGTTGCCGGATTTAAGTATCGTTGGGAGAAACAACGGGATGAGTCAGGAGAGGTTGGAAAAAGGAATAGTAGTGGCGCTAATTTTAAGATTAATCTTTTAATATTAATTATTGGTATAACCTTTTGTATGTAGTTATGTGGAATACATTATATAGAATTGCTATTAGTATAATGCTGGCTGGTACTCTAAGCTGTTGCATCAAAAATGATATACCTTTTGCTAAGGTACCTCTTTCTATTACAGGTATAGAAGTTGAGGGACAGTCGGGAAGTGCGGTCATCTCGGAAAGTGAAAGTACTGTGACGGTTACTTTGCAGGAAACGGTAAACCCTAAAAAGGTGATGTTGAAAACTTTTACTTATACAGAAAAGGCTTCTTCTACTTTGACTGCCGGTACAGAGATAGATTTAAGTCAGCCTTATGAGGTTACTTTATCCCTTTATCAGGATTATAAATGGAAAATAATTGGGAATCAGCCTATAGCACGTCGCATGATAATTGATGGGCAGCTTGGAAATTCGGAGTTTGATGTGAAAAATCATTTAGCTACTGCTTCAATTCGAAAGAGTGCTGATTTAAAGGATATTGTTTTGTCTGATTTAAAATTGGGACCAGAAGGAGCTTTAAATGACGGAGTGAGTGGAACTCCGGAGGTTCAATGGACATTTTATCGTGATTTTGCCCAGGCATCTGTACATGTGACTTTTAGTGATTTTGTGGATGAGACTTGGACTCTCCGCGTTTACAAAAGTGATAAGGATGTGGTTACAGAATCTGCTGATGGATGGGTTAATGTGGCATGGTTATATGGTGCTGGTGTGGCCGAAACTGAATGTGGCTTTGATATTCGTGAAGATGGAAGTGAAGACTGGACACGTGTAGATCAGAAGTATGTGACCATGGATGGAGGTCAATTTACAGCTCGTGTCCCTCATTTGAAGGCGAATACTACTTATGAATGTCGTGCTTACTCTGGCGATCAGGTCGGAGATGTGGTAACTTTCTCTACTACGGAGACAGGATCTGTACCTAATATGGGATTTGAAGACTGGCATCAGGAAGAGAAGGTGATTTGTCCATGGGCACAGGACGGGACTCGATTCTGGGATACTGGAAACCATGGAAGTACTACGTTAAGCGAGAAAGATAATATTACATTATCTACAGAAGACATTCGTCCTAGTAGTACAGGGAAGTTGGCTGCTGTATTGAAATCTCAGAAAATTGTAGTAAAATTTGCTGCTGGAAATCTATTTATTGGTGAATATAAGGAGACAAAGGGAACTAATGGCGTTTTAGGTTTTGGAAGAAGTTTTACTTCCTATCCGACTCGTTTAAAAGGTTATTTTAAATATCAGACTGCTTTGATTACAGAAGCTATTGATAAATATGCTTCATTAAAGAATCAACCGGATACTTGTATCGTATGGGTAGCTTTAGGTGATTGGGAACTTCAGGAAAATCCTAATAGTGGTGAAAAAACTGCGGTGGAAGTGCAGACGGATGACAAGGGAACAGGAAAGTACTTTGATAGGAACGATTCGCATATCATAGCTTACGGTGAGATGACATGTGGAGAAAATGTAAATGAATACACTCCTTTCTCTGTGGAACTTGAGTATAGGGCAACGAATAGGAAACCTACAGCCTTGCTGATTGTTTGTTCTGCCAGCAAATATGGAGACTATTTTACAGGGGCTCCAGGGGCTACTATGTGGGTGGATGATTTTAGCTTGGAATATGATTATGATGATTAGTCAGTAAGGGTATTGTAAAAGAATTGTAGCTGAATTTAGCTATACCATGGTAAACAAGTGTATTACTTTATTTGTTAGTAATAGATGTAACAAACTGGATGCCAGGGATACCAGTCCCACGGGAGATGGAAGAACGTGCTGGGAGGCTTCTTCTTCGAACCTGATGCATTGGTGGCTGAATGCGAACCGTGATTATGTGGAACGTTATCTGGAATACAAACGTCGTCTGAACCCGGATTTCTCGATTCCTTCGGCTTATCCGGATTCAAAGCATAGTGAGATTTATCAAGGATTCAAGAACCGTTTTGGCAATAAGTCGGGGTATATCGTATCGGGTGTAAACTGATTCTTGTCAGGAATCTGCAACTGGGTGATGTATCCTCAGAATGTGCCGGAACAGGAAAATGCGGGCTTCTTTTTTGAGGTGTTCGGTCGAAATTCGCTGGTGAAGCAGTATGGCAACGGGTATATGACGAAGGAGGAGTTTAATAACGCCATCAAATTGGCAAGGAAGCAGGGAATGGCCGTCGGACTGGATATTTTTATTCAGGGAGGCGGGCATGCCATAAATCTTTGGGGAGCTGAGTTCGATGAGAAGGGAGAGGTGAGTACGATTTACCTGTAGATAACAACGATGGAAATTTGGGTGACTGGATTTACAAGGCTAAAATTGTGTATGAACAGGATGCTTCAAGCGGAGCATTGTTTACTTATATGAAGTGGGTTTATAATGAAGACTTGAAGATAAAAATTATGGATTTGGTACTGTTGGATAAAGGTATTTTTTATTGGGAGTCATTCTTTAAAAACAAAAACGGGTGAAACTTGAAAGTTCAAGTCCCACCCGGATTTATAAATTAAGAATTAAAGTTTTATACAATTCCCTGAGCTATCATAGCGTTAGCTACTTTCATGAATCCGGCTACGTTAGCACCCTTCACATAGTTGATATAACCATCGGGTTCTGTACCGTATTTCACGCAAGCTTCGTGGATGTTCTTCATGATGCTCTTCAGCTTTTCGTCTACTTCTTCCTGGCTCCAGCTCAGCTTGATAGAGTTCTGAGTCATTTCCAGACCTGATACAGATACACCACCTGCATTGGCTGCCTTACCCGGAGCGTAAAGAATCTTCGCATCCTGGAATACGCGGATTGCTTCTGGAGTAGAAGGCATGTTGGCTCCTTCTGATACAGCAAATACACCGTTTGCTACCAGTGCTTTAGCATCATCACCGTTGATTTCATTCTGAGTGGCAGAAGGAAGAGCGATGTCTGCTTTTTCATTCCATGGACGAGCACCAGCTACATACTTGCAACCGTATTTTTCTGCATATTCACGGATACGTCCGCGGTAGAGGTTCTTCAATTCCATGATGTAATCCAGTTTTTCGCGGTCGATACCATCCGGATCATAGATGTAACCGTCAGAGTCGGACATGGTAACAACTTTAGCACCCAACTGAATCAGTTTTCTACAGTATACTGTGCTACGTTTCCTGAACCAGATACCAAGCAAGTCTTACCCTTGATGTCAATGTTACGGGTTTTCAGCATTTCCAGCAAGAAATAGATGTTACCGTAACCTGTAGCTTCCGGACGAATCAGTGAACCACCAAATTCACGGCCTTTACCAGTCAATACACCGCTGAATTCGCGAGTCAGTTTTTTGTACATACCGAACATGTAACCTACTTCACGACCGCCTACACCTATATCACCGGCAGGAACGTCGGTTTCAGGGCCGATGTGGCGCCACAATTCCAGCATGAATGCCTGGCAGAAACGCATTACTTCTGCATTTGACTTGCCGCGTGGAGAGAAGTCAGATCCACCTTTACCACCACCCATCGGAAGAGTAGTCAGTGAGTTCTTGAAGGTCTGTTCGAATGCCAGGAACTTCAAAATTCCCAGGTTTACAGAGCTGTGGAAACGGATACCGCCTTTGTACGGGCCGATAGCGTTGTTGTGTTGTACACGGTAACCCATGTTGGTCTGGATGTTACCTTTGTCGTCCATCCAAGTGACACGGAACTGGTATACGCGATCTGGAATACACAGACGTTCAATCAAGTTTACTTTGTCGAATTCAGGGTGTTTGTTGTATTCCTCTTCGATAGTTCCTAACACTTCTTCTACTGCCTGATGGTACTCAGGTTCATTGGGGAATCTTCTTTTCAGATCTTCCAGAACTTTAGCTGCATTCATAATTAAAAAAGATTATCTGTCTTATTTATTGGTTTTGAAAAATCACAGTAATATGTTTCTTCTTGTTTGATGTGCCAAAAATATAGATAAAAATTTATTTATGCAACAATAAATCAAGAAAAGTGAGAAAAAAGCGTCAAAATCCCTTTTTATCTATTTATTCGTGTTTATTTGTTTCTGCTTTTAAGGGATTTAATTACAGGGATAAACACCAAAGCTCCTGATATGAGAATCATAATGACAAGTGGACCGTCAATTTTGGGAGTAGAGGTGAGTACTAAAAAGCAAAGTGCAGCCCAGCATAAAGTAAGTACGATACATTGTGTATGATTGAGTGGTTTTCTCATGGTTTATAGAAAAATAATACACGGAGGAACGGTGGCAAGGGTGAATGTTTTGGCTTGCGGCTGTTCCTCCGTGTAAGGTGAAATAATTCAGTAATGTTTATTGTGCTTTCTTCTTCTTGTCGACAATGGCATCAATGCAGGCGATAGCTGTGATATTGACAATATCGCGTACAGAGCTTTCAATGTCGGTGAAGTGAATTGGTTTGTTCAATCCCATCTGAATCGGGCCGATTACTTCGGTTTCACTCATGCTTTGGATGAGCTGGTAGGTTGCATTAGCTGAACTCAGGTTGGGGAATACCAATGTGTTTACTTCTTTTCCTTTTAAGCGTGTGAAAGGATATTTCTCATCACGAAGGGCATTGTTCAAGGCGAATTTCACTTGCATTTCACCGTCAATAGCCAAATCCGGGTATTCCTGATGCAGCTGGTTGATGGCTTCGTGTACTTTTGCCGGACTTCCTTCTGCGTCGGAACCGAAGTTTGAATAAGACAGCATAGCCATTACCGGTTCCTGGTTGAAGAAACGTACAGCCTTGGCCGACAGTTTGGCAATGTCTATCAAGGTATCGGTGTCCGGATGACGGTTAATCAATGTATCGGCAATGAAATAAGTTCCCTTCTTGGAGTTCAGAATATGCATGGTACCGAAATGTTTGTATCCCGGTTGGATACCGATAACTTCCTTGGCAACCTTGATCGTGTTGGAGTACTTGGTGTACAATCCGGTTACAAAGGCATCTGCTTCGCCGGTTTCCACCATCATCATACCAAAGTAGTTGCGTTCGAACATCTTATCGTTTGCTTCTTGGAAGTTGGCTCCTTCGCGGGCACGTTTTTCGCAGAGGATGCGTGCATAGCGTTCGCGACGTTCTGATTCGCGGTCGTGACGCAGGTTGACAATTTCAATGCCTTCCAGACTCAGGTCAAGTTCCTTGGCTAATTTTTCGATGCGTTCTTCGTTACCCAAAAGAATCGGATGACAGATACCTTCTGCTTTGGCTTCTACTGCTGCTTTCAGCATGTTCGGATGAATACCTTCGGCAAATACCACGCGCTGCGGGTTGCGGCGAGCTGTTTCATACAACTGGCGGGTCAGCTTGTTTTCCTGTCCCATCAGTTCTCTCAAGTGATTCTTGTATTCATCCCAGTCGGTAATCTGTTTGCGGGCTACACCTGATTCCATGGCAGCCTTAGCTACGGCCATAGATACTTCGGTAATCAAACGTGGGTCAACCGGTTTCGGAATAAAGTATTCAGGTCCGAAAGTCAGGTTGTTCACATGATAAGCTTCGTTGACAACGTCGGGTACAGGTTTTTTAGCCAGGTCGGCAATGGCATGTACGGCTGCCAGCTTCATCTCTTCGTTGATGGCAGTGGCACGCGTATCAAGTGCACCGCGGAAGATATAAGGGAATCCGATAACATTGTTTATCTGGTTCGGATAGTCAGAACGTCCGGTTGACATCAATACGTCCGGGCGGGAACCATGGCATCTTCGTATGAAATTTCCGGAGTCGGGTTAGCCAAAGCAAATACGATAGGATGAGAAGCCATGCTGCGTACCATATCCTGACTCAGCACGTTACCTCTGGAAAGGCCGAGGAATACATCGGCTCCCTTGATGGCTTCTGCCAGTGTGTGGATGTCGGTACGGTCAGTAGCAAAGAATTTTTTCTGTTCGTTCAGGTCTGTACGTTCTTTGGAAATCACCCCTTTACTGTCGAGCATGACAATGTTTTCCAGGCGTGCACCGAGAGCTACATATAATTTAGTACAAGATACGGCAGATGCGCCGGCACCGTTGACTACGATTTTTACCTCTTCAATTTTCTTTCCGGCTACTTCCAGCGCATTCAGCAATCCGGCACTGGAGATAATGGCTGTACCGTGCTGGTCGTCGTGCATTACCGGAATGTCCAGTTCTTCCTTCAGTCTCTGTTCTATTTTGAAGCATTCAGGAGCTTTGATGTCTTCCAGATTGATACCTCCGAAGGTAGGAGCAATGGCTTTTACCGCTTCGATAAATTTATCCGGGTCTTTTTCATTTACTTCAATATCGAATACGTCGATTCCGGCATAAATTTTAAACAGCAGTCCCTTTCCTTCCATTACGGGTTTCCCGCTCATGGCACCTATATCTCCCAAGCCCAATACGGCTGTTCCATTAGAGATAACGGCTACCAGGTTACCTTTGTCGGTATAGTCGTATGCGGTATCCGGATTCTTCTGGATTTCCAGACACGGTTCTGCTACTCCCGGTGAATAAGCCAATGATAAATCTCGTTGAGTTTGATAAGGTTTGGTGGGGACTACTTCTATTTTCCCCGGTTTGCCTTGTGAGTGATAGAGCAAGGCTGCTTCTTTCGTTATTTTTGTCATATTTCTTCGTTTTTTAGTTGTTTCAAAGAATAATGTATCGCGCAAATGTAGGAATAAAATAACAAATGGACTGTTTTTTTCTAGAAAAACTATAAATGAACGAGGTTGTTTTGGAGTATTGAAGATTTTTTGTCGATAGTTTTTGTCGATTGGTCTGATAATATTGGCTATATGTAATGATATTAGGGCATTATGGTTATTCTTAGTTAAAGCCACTTTTCGGACCTTGATTTTTTTCTATATTTGCACGATAAAAAACTAGAGAAGGGTTTAAAGTTTTCAGAGGAAAGCTTTATAAAATTAGAGAGAGTAAAAACCAAATTTTATATATGAATATAAGTATGAGCACAAAAAGAAACAGAAGTTTTTCTTCTAGCCGAGTGGCATTCTATGCATTGACTCTTTCGGTGCTGACTGCATGTGGAGGCGGTCAGGGGGGTATGAAAATGGGTGATGATGAATTTGCGGTTGAGACACTTGTAGCTGCATCCAGCAATCAGACGACCCAGTATCCCGCCACAATCAAAGGTTTACAGGATATTGAAATTCGTCCGCAAGTATCAGGTTTTATTGTAAAATTGTGTGTGGATGAAGGTGCTACGGTTCGTAAGGGACAGGCTTTGTTCCAGATTGATCCGACACAGTATAAGGCTGCATACGATCAGGCTAAAGCAAGCGTAGCTCAGCAAAAGCTAACCTGGAAACCGTTACATCAACTGAAGCAAACAAAAAGATGCTGCATGAGCAGAAAATTATCAGTGATTTTGAATACCAGACAGCTGTAAATAACCTGCTTTCTGCTAAGGCAAGTCTGGCACAGGCAGAAGCTTCTTATGCGGCTGCAAAACAGAATTTGGGCTTCTGTACCGTAACCAGTCCTTCAGATGGAGTTATTGGTACTTTCCCGTATCGTGTAGGTGCATTGGTTGGTCCTTCTGCAGCTGAACCGTTGACTACCGTTTCTCAGATTGGAGATATGTACGTATATTTCTCAATGACTGAAAAACAGTTGTTGGCTTTGACTAAAGCTGGTGGTACATTGAAGGAACAGTTGGAAAAGATGCCTGCTGTCAAATTGCAGTTGTCTGATGGAACAATGTATTCAGAAGAAGGTAAGATTGATGCCGTAAGTGGTGTAATCGACCAGACTACTGGTTCTGTAAGCATGCGTGCAATTTTCCCGAACAAGCAGAATATCCTTCGTAGTGGAGGTATGGCCAACGTGGTATTCCCATACACTATGAGCGACATTATCTTGATTCCTCAAACTGCTACTCAGGAAATTCAGGACAAGAAGTTTGTGTATGTATTACAGTCTGACAATACTATTAAGCATACAGAAGTACAGGTTTCTAACTTGAATGATGGTAAACATTACATCGTGACAGGTGGACTGAAGCCAGGGGATAAGATTGTTGTAGAAGGTGTTCAGACATTGAAAGACGGACAAAAGATTACTCCGATTACACAGGCTGAAAAAGAAGCTAAATTCCAGAAGGCGTTACAAGATCAGCGGGATGGTAACATTCAGACAGCTTTTAAATAATAAAAATGATTCTTATGGTGCTGGGGGAATGTGTTTGATGAAAACCCTCGGGACTGTAATTATAAATGGTATTTAAAGAATGAAACTAGATAAATTTATTAACCGTCCGGTACTGTCAACCGTAATTTCTATTTTGATAGTAATTCTGGGTGTGATTGGTTTGGCCACCCTGCCGGTTACACAATATCCGGACATTGCACCTCCTACCGTATCGGTAAGAGCAACTTATACAGGTGCGAATGCACAGACTGTGTTGAACTCAGTGATTGCTCCGCTGGAAGACCAGATTAACGGTGTAGAAAACATGATGTACATTCAGTCTAGTGCCTCAAACAATGGTTCAGCTGATATCAGCATTTATTTTAACCAGGGTACTGACCCGGATATGGCTGCGGTCAACGTACAGAACCGTGTGTCTATGGCACAAGGTCTGTTGCCGGCAGAAGTTACCAAAGTGGGTGTGACCACACAGAAACGTCAGAACTCTATGTTGTTGATTTTCTCTTTGTATGATGCAGAAGATAAGTATAACATTGAGTTTATTGAAAACTATGCCAAGATTAACTTGATTCCGGAAGTTCAGCGTGTAAAAGGTGTGGGTGATGCCAACGTGATGGGTCAGGACTACTCTATGCGTATTTGGTTGAAGCCGGATGTGATGGCGCAGTACAATTTGGTTCCGTCTGATATCTCTGGTGTATTGGCAGAACAGAATATTGAAGCTGCCCCTGGACAGTTTGGTGAACGTGGTAATCAGACTTTCCAGTACACCATTCGTTACAAAGGTCGTTTGCAGCAGACTGAAGAATTTGAAGATATTGTAGTGAAGGCTCTGCCTAACGGTGAAGTACTCCGTTTGGGAGATGTAGCCCGTATCGAGTTGGGACGTCTGGCTTATACCTTTAATAATACAGTAAACGGTCATAAGGCTGTAACTTGTATCGTATTCCAGATGGCAGGAACCAATGCGACAGAAACAATCAACAACTTGCTGGATGTAATCAGCAAGGCTGAAGAAAGCTTGCCTGCCGGATTGAAGATTAATGTGGCTCAGAATGCCAATGACTTCTTGTATGCGTCTATCCACGAAGTTATCAAGACTTTGATTGAGGCGTTTGTGCTGGTGTTCATCGTAGTATATGTGTTCTTGCAGGATATGCGTTCTACATTGATTCCGGCCATTGCCATTCCGGTAGCCTTGATTGCTACTTTCTTCGTATTGAAACTGATTGGATTTAGTGTGAACTTGCTGACACTTTCGGCGATGGTGCTTGCCATTGCGATTGTGGTCGACGATGCCATTGTGGTGGTGGAAGGTGTACATGCCAAGTTGGACCAGGGATACAAATCATCTCGTGAGGCTTCTATCGATGCCATGAGCGAACTCGGTGGTGCGCTGGTTTCTATTACATTGGTCATGATGTCCGTGTTTATCCCAGTAAGTTTCATGGGAGGTACAGCCGGTACATTCTATCGTCAGTTCGGTATTACGATGGCAATTTCTATCGCATTCTCTGCATTGAACGCGTTGACACTTTCTCCGGCATTGTGTGCTATTTTCCTGAAACCGCATGATTCAGAACATAAGCAGAAGAAGATGAGTATGGTCGATCGTTTCCATACCTCTTTCAATGCTGCATACGATTCATTGCTGAAAAGCTATAAGAAGCGTGTCGTATTCTTTATTCATAAGAAATGGCTTTCATTCGGACTGGTGGCTGCATCTATCGTATTGTTGATGTTCTTTATGAAGACCACTCCGACTGGTATGGTGCCGAATGAAGATACCGGTACTATCATGGGTGCTGTGACATTGCCTCCTGGTACTTCTCAGGAACGCGCTATGGAAGTGTTGGCCAAGTAGATAGCCTGGTAGCTGCAGAACCTGCCGTTCAGTCTCGTACTATTATTTCTGGATATAGCTTTATTGGTGGTCAAGGACCTTCTTACGGTTCTGTCATCATCAAGCTGAAAGACTGGGAAGAACGTTCCATGATGCAGAATTCAGATATTATCTATTCTACTTTGTTCTTGCGTGCACAGAAAGTCATTAAGGATGCACAGGTATTGTTCTTTGCTCCTCCGATGATTCCGGGTTATTCAGTATCAAGTGATATTGAGTTGAACATGCAGGATAAGACCGGTGGTACGCTGGATCACTTCTTTGAAGTGGTAAAAAGCTATACAGCTGCACTGGAAGCACGTCCGGAAATCAACTCAGCGAAGACTACCTTCAACCCGAGCTTCCCGCAGTATCAGCTTGACATTGATGCGGCAGCTTGTAAGAAGGCAGGTATCAGCCCGAGCGATATTCTTTCTACCATGCAGGGATATTTTGGAGGTTTGTATGCTTCTAACTTCAACCGTTTCGGTAAGATGTATCGTGTTATGATTCAGGCTGAACCGGATGCTACTAAGAACA
>ENA-OPZC01000227-OPZC01000227.1-human-gut-metagenome-genome-assembly--contig:-NODE-227-length-11091-cov-1.558464_pt1 | contig 11091 bp, 5 predicted proteins | sample MGYA00242477_ERZ504491 | MGnify/ENA primary metagenome ERZ504491 (study PRJEB26092, sample SAMD00036249) | human gut metagenome | host: Homo sapiens | study: EMG produced TPA metagenomics assembly of... | reverse complement strand
CCAAAAAATCACGCTTTCTCTTTTTAAAACTTAGTAAGTTATTTCGTCAGAATAATACCTCCCTCCGGCTGGATTACCACTTTCACTTTCTGCCGGATTCTTGATTTTCAGTTCTTCCAACTGCGGCTGACGTTTCTTGTCGTCCAGATAATAGGAAACCGTTTCGCCTTTCTCCCACATCGGCAGGTTCAAGCTCAACTTCAAAGGCTCTTTCTGTGCATTTACGCCTACCACATACCAGCGGTCGCCATGACGGCGGGCCAGCACACAGTATTTGCCGGGGTAACCGTCAAGGAACACCGTTTCATCCCAGGTGGTCGGTACCTGCTTCATGAAATCGATGGCCAGTGCCGGTGCATCCGTCAGGTTGTTCGGAGCCAGCGCAAAGTTCTGAATCGGGTTCTGATACAGCACTGCTGTAGCCAGCTGGAACACGTCTGTCGTCTTACGGATGGTACCTCCGTCGTTCGTACGGTTGTGACGCTTGTTCAGCAGCGTACCGCCAAACTCCATACAGCCGATGGTATTGCGGATAAACGGATGCAGGCAGGCATTGTAAGCCTCCATGTCATCGAAGTGCTGGTTGAATATCAGATTCTCAGAAGCCAGTACCGCCTCACTGCCCACATAGTTCGGATACATGCGTTCCCAGCCGCGTGGGATGGTACAGCCATGGAAGATTATCATCAGGCCGTATTCGTTGGCATCAGTCAGAATATCTTCATATAAACCCATCATCTGCTGCTTGTCACTGCCGAAGAAGTCCACCTTCAAGCCCTTCACGCCGCACTTCTGCAGCCATTTCATCTCTTTCTTGCGGGCTACCGAATTGCTCATGCACTGCTTGGCATCCTGCGGAGCGTCGTTCCAGTAACCGTTGGAGTTGTACCATACAAACACATCCACGTTCTTCTGGTGTGCATACTTAAACAGCTCTTCCATACGGTCACGTCCGATGTTCTTTTCCCAGCCTCCGTCAATCAGCGTATATTCATAACCCATTTCACTGGCCAGGTCAATGAAACGAATCTGGTCATCGTAGTTGATACTCGGGTCCTGCCACATAATCCAGCTCCATGTAGAACGGCCGAACTTGTATTCCTGCGAAGGCTCATACAGCGGTTCCACCACATCAAACGGAACGGTAGTCTCCACAATCGGCTTCAGTCCGCTGCCCACCGTAATCGTACGCCAGGGAGTGACACCCGGCAGAGCCAGTCCCGGAGTAGAAGAACCCAGACCGTTCATCTCGCCCGGATTCGGGAAAGCAATACTGTAAAGACCATCTTTAGTAGCATCACTCAGGTGGGAAGCACAATACAGGCTGCGCACACCGGTCTCCGATACCAGCGCCCAGTTGTCGCCTACATGGAACAGTGCCGGGAAAGTATAGCCTTCACCGTACTTGGAAGGAGTAGCCACCGGTTCATCGGGCACATATTCCTCTTCGTAGCTCGGTTTGGTACGCATCCAGCCAATCATCGGGTCACTCTGCGGAGAAAGGAACGTGGTAGTGGTAGAAGGAAAGTCAAAGCCGGTCGCTTCCTTTTCAATCACCATACAGGCCGTTTCGCCATACTGAGGCATCTCATAGCGAAAAGCTATGTCGTTATTACTCAACTGGAACACGATGTCCAGTTTCTTCTTGTCGGCATTTTCAAGGGTTACAGTCAGCTTGTTGGCAGAATAATTTACCGTAGAACACTTGATACGGTCCTGCGTGTACGTCTTTTCCACCTTGTTTGCCTGCTGGCTGACAAAGCTCATCTGACGGCTGAAGTCGCCGATATTAGATACAAAGCCGAGAGGAGAGTTCTCCAGCACGGTCTTTCCATCGTAGGTCACCGAATAGACAGGCTTGCCATCCTGCAACTGAAAGTCGAGTTTCAAACGAGCATCAGGGCCGGTGACCACTGCCTGCTGGGCAAATGCCTGAGAGGCCAATAATGCCAATGTGCCAAAAAGTACTTGTTTTTTCATAGGTGTTTTTCCAGATAATTACTAATCAGGACAAAAATAGGAATTAAGTGTGAAATCAACAATAAAATTTTTACTAAAACACTACCAAAAATCATGCAATATCCATACAAAAAAGATGCCGCTCAGAAGTACACATACTCCCTGCGGCATCCCTGCAAGCATCACTTTTAGAAGTTTACGATTGGCCACCCGTCTGGTGTCCACGTCATTTCACGAATAATCAATTTGGGAGCTCCCTCTTCTGCCACGGAATAGGCATGGGAAATAAAATAATCCTTCCCATCCAAATGGTAGGCTGCATTATGACCTACTCCGGCATAATCCTTATTCCCCTGAATCACTAATGAGCCGCCTCCCTTATCCATGGCTTTTCCGTCTTTGTCTAAATAAGGCCCTGTGACAGCCTTCGAACGTCCCACCATGACTTTATAGTTGCTTTTCAATCCCTTGCAACAATAATCAAACGATACGAACAGATAATAATAATCACCGTGCTTCATGATAAAAGGCGCCTCAACCGCTCCGTCACCCGCATTCTCTTCGTCCAAATTAAAGGTTCGTTGACGGCGAGAAAGTGAATACCACTCTTCCGGATGGGCCACTCCATTCATATCAGGGGTCAGTTTTACCATCTTGATGCCATCCCAAAATGAGCCGAAGTTCATCCAGGGGGTACCGTTTTCGTCAATGATAATATTAGGGTCAATGGCATTCCACATATCCCGGTTAGGTACCGATTGAATTACTTTTCCATGATCTGTCCACTTGAAATCAGGGCTGGAAGGATCAAGTGTAGGATTCGTAGCATGACCGATAGCGGAAGTATTTTTTCCAAATGCCGAACATGAATAAAACAAATGATAAAGTCCGTTATGGAAAATAATATCCGGTGCCCACGTGTGTCCGTTATAGCCTTTCACGGTTTCTACCGCCCATTGCGGTGCTTCCTCGAATACCGGTTTTTCAAACTTCCAGTTCTTCAGGTCTTTTGAAGACATGACGGAAATTCCCTGTCCGGTAGCAAAGAGGTAATAGGTATCACCCTGCTTAGCCAGCACTGGGTCATGGGTCATGACTTTGCTGGCCGGGATGACCGACGACTTCTTAGGAGAAGAAGCGTAAGCTGCGCTTGCTGCAGCCAGGAAGATAAATGAGAAAATGATGTGTTTCATAATCCTAATCACAATATTATACACAAAAGAAACGCCTTGCAAACAAGAATTCCTTATCTACAAGGCGTCCAAACTAACATATTATAAGTCACTGTACTTTCTTTCCCCAATCTGTACGCCAAACACCGTTACTTTGATGATATCCAGCAAATACAATAGTCGGTGTACGAGGAATCATTTCCCAGTCTACTTCACGCTGTAAATACAGTTTTACGCCATTAGCTGTTAAAACCTGATTCTCTGCATCATAACTCCAGCTACCACCTTTCCAAGTACCCTCTGTAATTTTATGATCTGCAGAAAGAGTCATAATTGCAGAAGCATATTGCTGCCCCGGATGATTAGAAGACATTTGAATCATTTCCCAATCACCAATCAATTCTCCTTCTGTAATAGGAACCTGAGGAACAGCTCCATAGCGTTCAGGCATAACCAAAGGCCACCCGTCTTCCGTCCAACGGATACTACGTACATGTCCCATCATTACTGCATTAGATTCATAAACTCCCGGTACGTTTTCGGGTAAACGTCCTTGTGAAGAATAGAACCAGTTTCCATTGCCATCATCAAACACTGCACAATGAGAAATACCCACCCATCCATAGCTATTACTGAATTTATAAGGATGAGTTACTACAGGCTCTGCCTGGATACCGTACGCTGCATCATTATTATTTATATCCAACCAAGGTCCATTCATACTCCGAGCACGTACTACTCGAGTGTTATATTCTACCGCTAATGACCCATAAGCAAGGAACATATAATAATAACCTGTTTCTGGGTTATACACAACTTCCGGACCTTCCGAGCCCTGCCAGCGAGAGGTACCACGGCGTGCTATCAACTTTCCGTAAGTATTTGTATTCCAAGTAGAAATTCCCCAAGGCTTTCCTAAACTTGTTTTAGGCAAACCCGTCTCCGGATTTAATTCCACTTCTGCAATACCACTATGCCAAGAACCATAAATCAACCAATGGGTGCCATCCTTATCAACTAAATAAGTAGGGTCAATAGCATTAAAATAGAAATACGCATCCCAGTTATTCAGGTTAGGCCGGCTCCAGTCATTCATTCCCCGGTCTGAAGATGAACAGACTACCATACCTTTGTCTTCCCATACATTAGAAGCCGGATCTGAAGTTTCCATCAAACCAATAAAAGCACGTTCTGTCCAAGAACCGTCAAAATTATTCTGTTGTATTTGTTTTCCAGTTTGAATATAATTATCTACAACAATACTATAATACATACGATACAGACCTGTTTTTACCTTACGTACTACAGGAGCCCAATAGCCATAAGAAGGAGACTCTATTGGCTCCAAACCCATTTCTGCACGATATGCATTCAGGTTTTCTTTTACCCATGCCGGAGCCTCCTGCATAGTAGCTCCCATGTACTCCCAATTGACCAAATCTTTAGAACGACGACAATGGAAATGCCCATGTCCATCATGTGCATTACCATACGAAGCGTCAGTCTGATACATATAATAATAGCCGTCATCAGCCAACACGACAGAAGGGTCATGTACATTAGCCAGGTTCCACTCATTCCGCTTATCCCATCCTGCAATAGAAGTATAATCGTCTTCATAATCAGGCGCTACATAATCTGCAAGTTTATCATCCAAGGTAGCCGCAAGAGTAGTCACTTGTACCTCCTCCGAATACATGGGTTCATTATCAAGCACAGTTACAAAAGCACGTACATAATAAGTCGTACTTTCCGTCAATCCACTTAAGACAACATTGATATCACTACCGCTTCCTTCCACTTCCACAATTTGATTTTCAATGGTGGGAGAAGCTTCTGTTCCATAACATATTCCTCGTTTCAATATATAAGAGGAAGGATCTTTTACTTGAGCTGAAACATCTACCGACTTATATGTCACATTTGAAACAGAAGGCTTCTCTAAAGACATATTGCCAATGCTCACTCCATTTTCTTCGTCGCTACATGCACTCAATACACAAGCTAGTCCGACGAAAACATATTTCAATGCATTTTTTATATTCATATAACCATTCTTTTTATTAAAATCTTCATGCTGATTATTCTCCGGTTATTTCCCAGCCTGGGTTTTGCTTCAAGTTAGGAGCCATTTTGACATCAGAATCAGGTATCGGGAACAGATAATTTTTCGGGATATTGAACACACGTGTCTCTATTACCCCTCCATTCTGTGCAGAACGCGCTGGTCCATACTGGTAAACAGGAGCAGCTTCCGTTCCTGAGATTTCTACGCCATACAAATTCAACAATTGTTCATAATAAGGCTTAGACTGTTCTTCTGAAGCCGTTACATTATCGTATGCCCGCCAGCGGCGCAAGTCCCACATACGATGATCCTCAAAACTTAATTCAATACGACGCTCATTACGAATACGTTTCAGTAATTCTGTCTGGTCCGTATATTCATAATGAGGCATACCAGCACGATCACGAATTTCATTAATATATTGTTTTGCCTTGTCCAGATTACCAGCTTCACAATAAGCCTCAGCAGCATTTAACAGTACCTCTCCATAACGGAAAATAATCCATGAATGAGGATAGTTGGTAGGATTCTGACAAGAAATATTATTTACAAATTTCTTCAAATAGTATCCTGTACAAGTTCCTCCCATAGAGGCTGAATAATCTTTCCCTCCATCCGTACGCATGTCCAATTTACGTTGTTCATTATCTTTTGCACTACCCCATGTCATACCTTGATAGAAAACAATCTGAGCCAAACGTGGATCACGATTCACATACGGATTCTGTGCATCATAAGCATAATCACCACCTCCTTCATCAATTCGTTTTCCATCTAACATCTCAAAACAATCTACAAAGTTCTGAGTTGGACTTGTACGACCTGCAGCCGAAAATTTTCCAGTGAAACCAACAGGCAAGAATACTTGCTCCACTTTGTTTGTATTCCATACCGAACGAGACAAAATGATTTCATTGTTATACACCGGATTGGTAGTAAAACATTCATAATAATCATTTTCAGGATTTCCCGTAGCATATAACTGATAAGGATTAGACTGCTGCGCATTCTTATCAATAAAATCCTGCGCAGCTTGTGCGGCAGCCTGCCACCAAGACTGCTCTCCAGTAGGATTATTGAGAGCTGAAGCCTTATAAAGTAAAGCACGAGCTTTTAAAGCATAAGCTGTTGCTCCATTCACACGCCCCCAGTTTGTCGTTTCATTAGAGTATCGGAATGGTAAAGCATCTTTTACCTTGTCGCATTCATCTGCTACCCATTGCAAAACATCTGCCGCAGGAGTACGAGCCTGATTCATTTGTTCAGGATCTTCCATACTGAAAACAATATTCGTACCATCTTCATTCTCTCCTACAATCAGCATATCACCAAACCAGCACACCAAATCAAAGTGGAACAATGCACGTAACAATCTTGCTTCATTGCAATAACGTTCGTATAACTTATTATCATCACCCGACTTTTCAGCATTACCAACAACAGAAGCCTGAGCATTATTTAAAAAGATATTGCATTTACGGATTCCTGCGAAATCTGTATTCCATTGCCCCAATAAAGGATGGTCTTTTGCTGTATACGAATCGGTAGCTACTTTCGTGTAATAATGTAACCCCCAATAGGAGGTTGCATTATCTGTCATACAATCACGAGAAGCACCTGTAAACTGATCATCATTTAAAGGAGCCAATCCATCAGGCAGATTTGTATAGATGTCTGTCAGGAACTCACGCGTCATAGTCTGATTAGTAAACACCTTTTCATCTGAAAGGGTTGCATCATACTCTTTATCCAAAAAGTCACTGCAAGCCGTACCAGAAAATAATAATACGGCTAACATTATATAAGTATATTTCTTTATCTTCATAATATTGCTTTATTTAAAATCCTACATTGATACCAAATGTAAACGATTTTGTTTTAGGATAATTCCAGATATAGTTCAATGGATTTTCAGGGTCAAAACCTTTCGGCAAATGACTCCAGTTACATAAGTTATAACCACTAAAATAAATACGTACTTTTGTCATATTGGCTTTTGCAATCCATTTTTTAGGTAAAGAATAACCCACTTCCACATTACGCAAAGAAAGGAAATCCCCGTTTACTACCCAGATAGTAGATTCATTATATGGATAGTTACGGTCGATATTACTAAATGAATTAGACAAACGAGGATATTTTGCATTGATATTACGCGGGTCAGTCGGATCGTCTGTATAATATCCCCATGTATTAACTACTTCGTGAGTAGAGGTACCTCCCCATCCAAAACCATAGTCCATATTCTCACGACAGCCTACCGTACGGTTCAAATAAGCAGTCAAAACTGCACGGGCATCCAATCCTTTCCACTCAAAACCGATATTTACAGTCGGAATCAACTCTGGAATCTTAGTATATCCCATCGGTTCTTTATCATAAGCATCTATAATACGGTCACCGTTTGTATCCTTAAAAATGGCATTACCCAACTGATATTTTCCCGCCGAATGCCAAGGATATTTTTCCGGATGGTCAATAGCATCCTGATGAGATTCAGGAATTAAGGCAGGATCACTTGCCCATTGTACCCATGTTAACAACTGGCTTTGGTTTATACGATTACCAGTTTTTGACTGGTATGCATAATCAGGTGCAACCTCATCCATTTCTGTAATCTTATTGGTATTGTAAGTCAACATACCCTGAATATGATAAGTAAATCACCAATCTTATTCATGTGTCCCAATGTCACTTCAAAGCCTTTTGTTTCCGCTTTTCCATAAGAATCCAAAGGTACAGCTGCCCCAAACATTCCTGTCGGTATGGTAGAACGAGTCACAAGTATATTTGAACGCCATTCTTTAAATAAATCAATCTGTCCATACAATTTCTTATTCCAAAAATCAAAATCCATACCCACATTCACCATGTCGGAAATTTCCCACTTAATATTTCTATTTCCTACAGTAGATTCATAAATACCAGTGTAAGCAGACTGAGACGTTCCAAAATTATAACGGCCACCCGTTTCTGTATAAGCCCCTTGATAAGGATAACGAACAGAAGGAACTCCATCAGAAGTAGTATAAATATCAGACATACCGGCACGACCATAAGAAGCACGAATCTTCAGCAACTGGGTAGCCTTATTTTTAAACCAAGGTTCTTCTGATAAGACCCATCCCACAGAACCACCTGGGAATAATCCATAACGTTCTCCCGGTGCAAAATTATCATTCCCCATATAAGACAAATTACCCGATACAATATAACGGCTGTCATATACATAGGTAGCTTGTGCATTATAAGAAAGATAGCGATTTGAAGAATATTGTCCGCGTACTACATTCTGATATGAACGCATGAATGCTTTAGCATCTAACCAATGTTTTTTTATTAAATGTATGGTTATAAGAAAGACCTCCGTTTATGTTGATATTATAATAATAATCACGAGGAGAAGTGCTTGGATTAGGCAAAGAAGCTGCTGTACGCATACGTTTGTATGTATACTGAGACACATCGCTCACATCATCACGGAAATTATAATAATATCCATCTATGTCTGCTACCTGAGTCTGACGGAAAGTTTCATAAGAGTCAAAACTAAAAGTCAGATTTGCTTTCAAGCCAGGCAGCAATGAACCTAAATCCCCGTTAGCAGTCAATGTTGTATATAGGTTACGACGACGATTCTTCTCAATACCTCTTCCCGCAATCTGAGCCGCGCCATTCTTACTGTCGCTATCAGAAGGAAAGAACCAATTACCGTTAGGTGTAAAAACAGGGTTAATAGGAAGATTTTCACCAGCTCCCCAAGTAAAAATATTCCACGTATCAATACCGGGCTGACTAATATTATCAATACGACCACCTAAATCCAAAGATACGTTCAAGAATTTATTGACATCAATATCAATATTCGAACGCAAATTATAACGATTCAACGTATGCTGTGTACTATATCCTTCATTATAATCAGTCCATTCTGTATTATACAAACCTTCCTGGCGCAAATAAGAGAAAGAAACATAATAACGAGCACGTGCATTACCTCCACTAATCTGCAAATTAGTACGATACTGAGGGGCTAAGTCTCTTAACATTGTGTCATGCCAGTTCGTATTAAAATACTTATACCGATCCATTCCCGTCAGCTGCTCGCCATTACATACACGACGATACATTTCAATATCATAGTCACTAAATTCAGGTTCTTTTCCATCCAGATAATTTGCCTGATTTTTCGTTAAGGCATAATTATATGAATTTTGACTTTCAGGAATACCAGATACAGTCTGGAAACCTACTTCTTGTGTAAAATCAATCTTTGTTCTACCAGCCTGACCACGCTTTGTAGTGACAATAATAGCTCCATTTGCACCACGCATACCATAAATAGCGCAAGCAGCAGCATCTTTTAAAATTGTAATGCTTTCTATTGGATATGCATCCAAGAAGGACAAATCTCGTTCCACATTATCAACGATAACCAAAGGTTTCTCCGCAATCTGTCCATCATTTGCCAAATTATTATTCATAGTACGTAAACCACGAATATAGAATAGGGTCTCACTCCATCCAGGTTCTGAGTTCTTTTCGTATGTTTCCACACCTGTTACTGTAGAAGTAAAAGCATTCTGTAACACAGTAACCGGATGTTTCTCCAATTCCTCACCAGTTACCACAGATGTAGCTTCTGTCATATATTTCATGGGCTTACGACCGAAAGGCACAGGTGCGGTATGCATATACACATCTGTATCTTCTTTCAATACAATCGTAAAACCACCATCAAGTTCAGAAGCAACTTCTGTAGCAGGAAGATATCCCACGCATGTAGCATAAATTTCATCATTGGGTACTACCTTCTTCAATTGGAAATATCCGTTTTCATCGCTCAAGGCAATTCGGCTACCCTCAAGCACATTTACGACAGCACCTGGAATTGGATTACCCTCTACATCCACCACACGACCTTTTAATATGCCTTCTTGTGCCCACACAGAAAGAGATGCAGAGCTTAATACAGTAGCTAATAAGACCTTATTCAGCCCTGTACGTATTTTATTTTTCTTATTTATCTTATACATAACCATTGAATCTTTTATTAATTCCATCCTGGATTATTCTCAATATTGGTTTTCCAAACCTCGCCTTCCGGTATCGGATACAGATACATCTTATCTTCAAACACACGGGGCTGAGCAATTTTACGCACATATTTAGTCTGTCCATTTTCGCGTACTACATCTACCCCATAAATATCACGGGCTAATGCTTCTTTGGCCACACCCCAACGACGAACATCCCACGCACGATGATCTTCGAATGCCAATTCTATTGTGCGCTCACGGCGAATAAATTTGCGGGCAGCATCCTGAGATTGAAGATCTGCACGGTTTTCCAATTGCAATGTCATTCCTACGCGATCACGAATCGGTTGGATAACCGCCAATGCTTCTTTATAATTATTTGGACTCACTTCATTTATTGCCTCCGCATAATCAAGCAGGATCTCTGCATACCGAATAAAAATCCAGTTTCTGAAAGCTGTACCCCCATGATTATTAGCCAAAATTTCTTCTGGCATATATTTACGAAGATAATACCCTGTAGGAGTTACATTCGCATTACCAATAGGATTATCACGTTGCCCCTTAATTACGTTTATTGTTCCATCATTCCAATCTACTCCATGATACAAAATAGAGGCAGCCAAACGTGGATCACGATTATAACACGGATTGGCATCGTTATAACGCACTCCTGATTTCACTGTCGGAGCTGGCACTCCATTAGATGTAGTTGAGTTATATACAGGAGCTCCGGTATCATCATATTCTGTAAATGGAGATGTTCCATCTGCTAAATCATACATATCCACTAAATTCTGTGAAGGACACATACCTCCCTTTCCTCCTTCTCCTACAGGAGTATCATTCTCCA
>ENA-OPZC01000226-OPZC01000226.1-human-gut-metagenome-genome-assembly--contig:-NODE-226-length-11157-cov-1.444696_pt1 | contig 11157 bp, 10 predicted proteins | sample MGYA00242477_ERZ504491 | MGnify/ENA primary metagenome ERZ504491 (study PRJEB26092, sample SAMD00036249) | human gut metagenome | host: Homo sapiens | study: EMG produced TPA metagenomics assembly of... | reverse complement strand
CCTTGATGCTCTTATCGGGAGATTTCAGCAGGCACACTATATCCTTCATGACATAACAGGTGATGAGGTCGGAAGCTGTTTCACCGGAATTTTCCTTACATACAGCCGACAGGTATTTGGAGGTGACAAACAACCGGTTGGCATAGTAGCTTACCGACCGTTCCTTGGGGTAGGAAGATATCAGCAGTTCCATGAAGGCATTGAACAGATTGTTGGACGAATTGAATGCGACCGGTTTTAACTGGATGTATTTCTCCATGGAGTCCTGAAATTCATAGATGAAGGCCTGCAGGAGGGCATTGATCAGTTCCTTCTGGTGGCGGTGAGGAGTACCGGTCAGTTTGGAATTCAGCAGATTATAGTACTGGCAGAAAAGCTGGCTTTCTTCATCATTCAGGGAAATGATAGGATGCTGTTCCAGGTACAGGCGTGAGTACCAGTTGTTTGCGGATGTGGACATCACAAAAATACGTTTGGCATATTCTGGTGAAAGACAGAATCCGCAGCACTCAAAATCATCTCCTATCATGCCGTGTTTGAGCAGCGTCTGCGGGTGACAAATCATCAAATCATTCCGATCGATTTCATAAGAATTGTTGTTGAGAGATAAGGACGCTTTTCCTCTCAGGCATAAGATCGCCAGGAAAAAGTCAGCCCGTATGGGGGAATATTGTTCGGTTTCACTTACTTTATTTACCTGGTTCAAGATGATAATCTGTTCGTCTTTATAGGCAGCTACCTTTTCCATGATTTCGGTGCTGGACATTCTGATGAGTTCTATTTCTTTCTCCATAACTTTGATTAATCTATTCGATTACAAATGAACAGAATGTTTTTCAATTCTTAGTGTCCTATTTTTCCTGATGAGTATGCTATAGGGAAGATAGTAGGGTCGGATAGAAAAATAGAACACTTCCAAGGTGATATGTATGCCGCATATTTCGTGTAATGCCTTTTTCTTTGCGCTTACAAATTGCAGACATACTAAACATTTTAGAATTTATGAAAAAGAATTATCTGATGGCCGTTTGTTTGTTTCTGACTGTGATGTCAGGGTGTGGAAATAAAGAGCAGGCACCGCAGCAGGCAGAACCGGTAAAGGTCAAAGTGATGACCGTAGTATCATCCGTGCGTAACGAAACCGTTCGTTTTTCAGGTACGGTGCAGGAGGAAAACGGCAGTTCATTAAGTTTCCCGCTGATGGGACGGGTAAAGTCGGTAAAGGTCGATTTAGGAAGCCGGGTGCGGCAGGGGCAATTGCTGGCTACACTGGATGAGGTTTCGATGCAGAATACGTATCAGGCCGCAAAGGCTGCTTTGAAGCAGGCAGAAGATACCTACCAACGTATGAAAGAATTGCATGAAAAAGGAAGTCTGGCCGAGATGAAGTGGGTGGAAGTACAGAGCAAGTTGCAGCAGGCTCAGTCTATGGAGGCAGTGGCCCGGAAGAATCTGACCGACTGTCAGCTGTACGCTCCGTTTTCCGGGGTCATTGCCGAGAAGAGTCTGGAGGTCGGACAGAACGTGGTGCCCGGTGTTCAGGTGCTGAAACTGGTATCCGACGACCAGCTGAAGGTACGGATTTCCGTGCCGGAGACGGAAATCGCGCGCGTGGCAAGAGGACAGAAAGCCGTGATAGAGGCACCGGTTCTGAATGGAACGAAGGCAGAAGGCGTAGTGACGGAAAAAGGTGTACAGGCCAATCCGCTGTCACGGTCGTATGAGGTAAATGTCGGTATTCAGACAAAAAATACGGGACTGCTGCCCGGCATGGTGACAGAAGTCTGGTTGCAGGATGCCGATAAAAGTCAGGCGTGCGTACTTCCGGCCAATGTGCTTCAGCTGGACGAACACAACAACTACTTCGTGTGGCTGAAAGGTGCGGATGGAAAGGCATCGAAGCGCGTGGTGGCGTGTGGCAAGTTCACGGCGACGGGTGTCACGGTGGTGAATGGTCTGAATGAAGGGGATGAAGTGATAGTAGAAGGACAGCAGAAAGTGTGCGAAGGAACTCCTCTGGCACTGTAAAAATGAAGTAAGACAATGGAAAAGAAAAGGAACATAGTGGAATGGGCCATGCACTATCGTCAGATTGTGATTCTGGTGACGTGCTGCCTGGTGGCATTCGGAATATACAGTCTGCCGCAGATGCAGAAAAATGAATTTCCTGATTTTACCATACGTCAGGGAATGGTGATTGCCGTGGCTCCGGGAAATACGGTCAATGAAATGGTGGAACAGGTGACGAAGCCTCTGGAAGACTACATCTTTTCATACAAGGAAGTAAAGAAGGAGAAGACTTTCTCTACACGCGCGACGGGATTGTTTTTGTTGCAAGTAGAGTTGAATGACGAACTGAACAACAAGGACGAGTTCTGGAGCAAGTTCAAGCATGGAGTAGCCACCTTCAAGTCGCAGCTTCCGCCGAATGTACTTGCCATACAGGTGATGGATGATTTTGGCGACACATCGGCGTTGCTGATTACCATGGAAAGCAAGGACAAGACGTATCGGGAACTGTCCGATTATATGGATGAGCTGAAGAACCGTTTGCGTCGCATCAGCAGTGTGGGACGACTCACCGTGAGTGGAGAAAGGGCCGAACAGATTTCCATCTACCTGGATCCGGAACGGCTCTCGCATTATGGACTGAATGAGCAGTTGATTGCCGGACAGCTGTTTGCCAAGGGATTCGTGACCACAGGCGGACGCATACAGACCCCTCAGTATGTATTGCCGGTGCATGTGGAGAAGACATTCAATACGCTGTACGACGTGCAGCAGCAGATTGTGTACAGCGACCCGTCGGGCAATGTGGTGCGCCTGCAGGATGTGGCTTGTGTGGTTAAGGAATATCCTCATGCCGACAGTTACATCAAGAACAACGGGACGAAATGTATCCTGCTGAGTGTGGAAATGAAGAAAGGAAAGAACATCGTACAGATGGGAAATGACATCGACCGTGTGCTGGAAGAGTTTAAGACAGAGCTTCCGTCGGAGATCAATATGTTCCGCATCACCGATCAGGCACAGGTGGTGGGCGACAGTGTCAATGCTTTCTTGCGTGAGCTGGTGATTGCCATCGTGGCCGTAGTGATTGTGGTGATGCTGCTTTTACCGTTGCGAGTGGCACTGGTAGCTGCTTCCACCATTCCGGTTACCATTTTTATCTCACTGGGACTTTTCTATGCCTTTGGCATTGAGTTGAATACCGTGACGCTGGCTGCCTTGATTGTGACGCTGGGAATGATTGTGGACAACTCCATTGTCATCATCGACAGTTATCTGGAGAAAATCGGAGAGGGAATGTCGCGCTGGCATGCGTCTATCTTCAGTGCCACACATTTCTTCAAGTCCATATTCTCAGCTACACTGGCCATCAGTATCACATTCTTCCCCTTCCTGATTGTGATTCCAGGCATGATACACGACTTCCTGCTGAGTTTCCCCTGGTCCATTACGCTGATTCTGGGCATCTCTTTGCTGGTAGCCATGCTGCTGGTACCGTTCATGCAGTTCTGGTTCATCCGTAAGCCGATACCTTCGCATAAAAAAGGATTCTCGTTCATGGAACTCCTGCAAACCTATTATAATAAGTTGCTTGACAAATGTTTTGCCCATCCGTATGTTACTCTGCTGGGAGGAATCGTTTCCGTGCTGGTGGGTATCTTCCTGATGGGAAAACTGCCGCAAAAGCTGATGCCGGTGGCCGACCGTAACCAGTTTGCCGTAGAAATCTATCAGCCTACGGGCTCGGCTGTAGAAAAGACGGCCTGGGCTGCCGATACTATGGAGCATGTGTTCCGTAAAGACCCGCGGGTGACTTCCGTCACTTCATTTATCGGTTGTTCTTCCCCTCGTTTCCATACGGCATACGCTCCGCAATTAGGAGGAACGAACTACGCCCAGCTGATTGTGAACACGAAGGGAAACAAGGAAACCGTGGAACTGCTGGATGAATATGCTCCGCGTTACACCGATGCTTTTCCGGATGTGCGGGTAAGGTTCAAGCAAATCAGTTTCAGTCAGGCAGTCTATCCGATAGAACTCCGTCTGAGTGGAGAGAATCTGGATTCACTGAAAACCGTGGCTGGGAAATACCTGAGCATGTTGCGTCAGATGCCGGAAATACGGCTGGCACAGACCAACTTCAGTGAACCGCAGACTTCGGCCAAGGTGGTGCTGAAAGAAGATGAGGCTTCTCGTCTGGGCATACAGAATGTGCAATTGGAAAGCACGCTGGCCATGCGCTATGGCGACGGTATAAAGGTGGCTAGTGTGTGGGAAGGAGATTATGACATCCCCGTGACATTGAAAAGTGAGAGAGCCGATTGTGCCGGTTTCTCCGATCTGGAAAACGAACTGATTCCGGTATTGGGCGGTACGCAGGTTCCCTTGCGGCAGGTGGCAGAAGTGGTACCTTCCGTAAAAGACGGACAGCTGGTACGCCGGAACGGTATCTATACCATTACGGTCATGGCCGATGTGCGCCGTGACGTGAACGTGACTGCCCTGACGAGTGTGATAAAGGAAAAAGTGGCAGCTATCCCTCTGCCGGATAAAGTGACGTTGGCTTACGGAGGTGACGACGAGCAGGACAATGAAAACCTTCCGCCTATCATGGCAGCTCTGGCCATTGCGGCTTTCATCATCTTCTTCATTCTGCTGGCTCATTTCAAGCGTATTAGCATTGCTCTACTGATATTTGCCAGCATGACGCTGTGTGTGTTCGGTACGGCAGTGGGCGTACTGATACAAGGAGTGGATTTCGGTATGACTTGCACACTGGGTATTATCAGCCTGATGGGAATTATCGTGCGTAACGGTATTATCATGATTGACTATGCTGAGGAACTTCGGGCTACGGAGAAACTATGCGTGCGTGATGCCATTTACCATTCTGCCCGCCGACGTATGCGACCCATCTTCCTGACTTCGGCCGCTGCCTCCATGGGAGTCATTCCGATGATATTGGGCAAGAGCGGACTCTGGATGCCGATGGGTACGGTGATTTGTTACGGTACGCTGATTACCATGCTCTTCCTCTTGACGGTGCTTCCGGTAGCTTACCTAGTGATTTTCAGGGGAAGCAGTCAGAAACGTGCCCAGCTGGAAGCATTGGAGAAAGCCTGATGAGGTGATTAGGAATCAATCAAAAGAAGAATCATTATGAAAACGAATCGAAACAGAATAATAGCTTTTCTATTGATAGGTGGGGCGTGCATGAATGGGGCTTTCGGACAGAAAGCCTATACGCTGGATGAATGCATTCAGGCTGCCTTGACAAACAATGTGCGAATGAAGAATGCAAACAATGAACTGGAAATGGCCAAGCAGGATAAGAAAAAGGCATTTACCAATTATTTTCCGAGCGTGAGCGCGGCTGGAACCGGTTTCATGGCAGATAAAGGATTGATGCAGATGAGTTTGGGACCGGACATGAACATGTCCATGCTGAAGAACGGAATAGCAGGGGGAGTCGGTGCCTCCCTGCCGTTGTTCACCGGCGGACAGATTGTGAACGGAAACCAGCTGGCAAGGTAGGAGTGGAAGTGAAACGCCTGCAACGGAACTTGTCCGACAATGAAGTATGTCTCACCACGGAACAATATTTCTGGCGGGTAGTGATACTGAAAGAAAAGCTGAAAACTTGTCCAAGGTTGAAGCCCAACTGGCACGTATTCTGAGTGATGTGGAAGCTTCGGTACAGGCTGGAATCGTGACGCGGAATGATCTGCTTCAGGTACAATTGCGGCAGAATGAAACAAAGAGTACTCGTTTGCAGGTGGAAAATGCCTTGTCGGTATCCCAGAATATGCTGGCACAGTACACCGGACTTTCATCCGATACCCTTGACGTGGCCTTTGCGGTGGATACTCAGCTGCCTGCACGTCCTGACAGCCTTTATTGCGATCCGGAATCGGCATTGGGACTTACCAGCGAATATGCCCTGCTGCAACAAAACGTAAAGGCCAGTCGCCTGCAATACAAGATGGTGGTAGGAAAGAACCTGCCTACGGTGGCCATTGGCGGAGGCTATGTATACCATAACTTCTTGCCGGAAGACCAGCGTTTCTGGGTGGGATTTGCTACGGTGACCGTTCCCCTGACCGGATGGTGGGGAGGAAGTCATGCCATTAAGAAAGAAAAGCTTCAGGTGAAGAACACGGAAAACCAGTTGGCCGACCAGAGAGAATTGCTGGTTATCCGTATGAAGAATGCCTGGAACGGGGTGAACGAGGCATACGAGCAGATGAAGATTGCCCGTCTGTCCATTGAGCAGTCCACCGAGAATCTCCGCCTGAATACCGATTATTACAAGGCAGGCACCTGCACGATGAGCGATTTGCTTGATGCACAGACTTTGTATCAGCAGAGTCGTGACAAGTATGTGGAAAGCTATACGGATTATGAATTGAAAAAAAGAGAATATCTGCAAGTCACGGGGCGTCGTTAAAACAACTTTTTCTTGATGTGAAGGCTGTCGGGAAGTATTTCCGATGGCCCTTTGTGATAAATTCTGCATATTAATTGCATATTAATTTGATTTGAGCTATCTTTGCAGCGCAATTGGGAAGCAGATAAAGTAAAAACGTCCTGAAGAAGATGTAGCTTTTTCAGGAACTTTTGTAGGTTTCTCACGTGAGAAACGTAGGGTTCCCGACCGGAAAACGTACGGCTTTGCAAAGTGAAACATAGGTTTCCGGGCAGGAAAACGTAAAAACATATTTTACGTTTTCACAAAAATAGACTAGGGTTAGAACTTACAAAGATTTAGAATATAATATACAGCGTATGAACATGTGCAGGCAACATAAGGTAGTTCGGATAAAGGTCAGTACGGCGCTTTACCGGAGATGTCATGCCCGTGCGCATTGGTTCAGCGGATTTCTTCATGAAAGTTTGTAAGACACGGGAAGTTGCGTCTTCCTGACGTGTTGTGAAATCTTTCTTATAAACTTTTACTCTCAATTTTGTTATGTGGATTATTTTATTGATCGTCCTGGCAGGTATTCTGGCAGGATATAGCCTCGTATGTGTGCTTTTTGAAAAAGTGAATCTGACTATCTCGTGTACCATTTGTCTGATGCTGTTCGTGTTAGGACTTTCTGTGGGTTACAATCCGTTGATTGTGGGAAACTTAGGGTCTTTCGGCGGACAGGCGTTGCTGCTCAGTGTGGCCGGCATTACGGGAAGTGTGTTGCTGGCACGCGTGGTATATCTGTTGTTCTTTAAGGAAGGAGGTGAAAAATGAAAGGAAGTTTGCTGGTATTGTCCATGTTCTTTGTAGGCTGTGTGTTAGGCTACGTGTGGAACTTTTCCGGATGGGAGTTGGGAGATACGCATCACTTGTCCATGTATATTCTGTATGCCCTGATGTTTCAGGTAGGCGTCAGCATTGGCGGGGGAGAGGATTTCAAGGAACTGCTTCGTGGTTTCCGTCCCAAGATGCTGCTGATACCGCTGGCCACCATCGGAGGAACCCTGCTGTTTTCGGCATTGGTCAGTGTGCTGCTGACCCGCTGGAGTGTGTTCGACTGTCTGGCCGTGGGCAGCGGACTGGGATATTATTCGCTTTCGTCCATCCTGATTATGGAACTCAAAACCCCTGACCTTGGTGCACAGTTGGCTACGGAACTGGCTACGATTGCACTTCTGACGAATGTCATCCGCGAGCTGGTGGCACTGGTGGGAGCTCCTTTCATCTGCAAATATTTCGGGAAACTGGCTCCTATTTCGGTGGCCGGAGTAACCTCGGTCGATGTAGCCCTTCCCTCCATTATCCGTGTGTCTGGAAAGGAAATGGTGCCCCTTGCCATCTTCCATGGGCTGCTGGTCGACATGTCCGTGCCGTTTTTCATTTCTTTGTTTTGCAAGCTGTAGAAGGAATCCCCCGTCCGCAAAGCAAAGAGATGAAAACGGCGGTGGGGGGCCTTAGATGTCCATGCCCATGATGTAATCGTTCATGTAATATCCGTTGCCGATGGGGAAGTCCCCTTCGCGAACCTTTTTCATGCCCATGTGCTCATAGAATCCAAGTGCAGGATTCTGCCGGTTCACATTCAGTTCCATGCGGCAAGGTTCCGGATGAAGCTCCTTGATGCCCTTTATAGCCTGCTGGAACAGTTGCCGTCCGAGTTTGTATTTCTGAAAGTAGGGGAGTACGTAGATCTTCTGCAAGTGAAACAAATCCGTATCCTCCTGTTGGATGGACACATAGCCCGCAGGCTCACATTCCTCGTAAGCGATGTAGTAAATGTGATGCTCTTTCTCCATCTGGTTTCTCAGGCTCTCGCTGGAATACATCCAGTCCATCATGTAATCAATCTGTTCCGGAGTTAGAATGTGCTGGTAGGTAGCCGGAAAGGTCTGTGCCGCCAGCGTCCGGATGACTTCAATGTCTGCAAGAGTAGCTTTTCTAATCGTAAACATAGGCGTTTCCTTATTATAATGTGTTTTCTGCAAAAGTAGTTTATCTTTTGTATGTATGGTTTTTATCGAAACATAAACTTGTTAAAAGTTTTGAAATTATAATACCTTGCAATACATAGTATCAATATAAAAACCTATATTTGTGTCATACAAGATAAATGAGATGAAATGAATGTAGACAATGTAAAATCGCAGATGCGCAAGGGAATGCTGGAGTATTGCATTCTGTTGCTGTTGCACCGGGAGTCTGCCTATTCTTCCGATATTATCCAGAAGCTGAAAGAGGCCCGGCTGATTGTGGTGGAAGGCACGCTTTATCCGTTGCTGACCCGACTGAAGAACGACGGACTTCTGTCGTACGAGTGGGTGGAGTCCACGCAAGGACCGCCCCGCAAGTATTATGGACTGACTCCGGAAGGGGAGGAATTTCTGAAAGAACTGGAAAGTGCCTGGGACGGACTTTCCGACACGGTGAATCATTTAAGACAAAACATTTAAAAATCACATGACATGAAAAAGACACTGACTGTAAATTTAGGTGGCACCGTATATCATATTGATGAAGATGCCTATATCCTGCTGGATAATTATTTGAACAACCTCCGCTATCATTTCCGTAAGGATGAAGGAGCGGAAGAGATTGTGCGCGACATAGAATCCCGTATTGCCGAACTGTTTGATGAGGCATTGCGTGGCGGATTACAGGTGATTACTATTAAAGAGGTGGAAGAGGTAATTGCCCGTATGGGAAAGCCGGAAGAACTGAATGGTGAAGAAGACGGTAACCCGTCCGCATCGAACAGCAAGACTTTCGATAGTGAATCGACGGAAACCAGCCGACGTCTGTTCCGTAATCCGGACGACCGTATTCTGGGTGGTGTGGTATCGGGCATTGCAGCTTATTTCGGCTGGGATGTGACCTGGACCCGCATCGTCTTTATTCTGGCCGGATTTTTTATTCATGGTTTGATTCTGGCTTATCTGTTGGCATGGATTATCATTCCGCTGGCACATACGGCTACAGAAAAGTTGCAGATGCGCGGAGAACCCATCAATGTGGAAAACATCGGCCGGACGGTGACCGATGGTTTTGAAAAGGTGAACGAATATGTACATTCAGAACAGCCCCGTTCTGCCTTGCATAAGTTTGGCAATGGGGTGGTAGCCGTGGTCGGTTTCCTGCTGAAACTTTGCCTGGTGTTGTTGCTGATATGCTGCGCTCCTTTCCTGCTGGTAGGACTCATCGTCTTGTTTGCCTTGCTGATGGCCGCCACGGGAGTCATCGTCAGTCTGCCTGCCTTCTTCTATAATATATTGCCTTGGGTAGACTGGGGTGGTGTGTGCACCATGCCGGGAATGATTGTCGGGCTCACCGTATGCGGTCTGTTGATTGTCGGTATCCCGGTAGCCGGACTGATTCAGGCCGTCATGCAGTCGTTCGGTAGCTGGAAGCCTATGGGCACTTCTACGAAAGTAGTGCTGGTATTGTTGTGGATGATTGCCCTGGCTATAGGAATTGTGTTGTTCTTTCAGATTCCTTTCCTGACAGAACCACTTTTGTCAGCTCCTTTCTGGGGTGAGTTTCTCTGATTTTGTCAGTCTCACCTGAATGTGTGAGACAAGAATGTCACATAAAACAGCCAAAATGGCAGTCCGTGTCAGAAAAAAATGCTGGCACGGGTCTTTTTGTTCTGGCATGGCATTTGTCTTTTAAAGGGCGTAACGTTTCGGCGTTACAGAATAAATCAAATTAGAAAATAATAAAAATAGATACAATTATGGGAAAGATTATTGGTATTGACTTAGGAACAACAAACTCATGTGTTGCAGTATTTGAAGGTAACGAACCGGTGGTAATTGCCAACAGCGAAGGTAAACGTACCACTCCTTCAGTAGTAGGTTTCGTAGACGGCGGCGAACGTAAGGTAGGTGACCCTGCTAAACGTCAGGCTATCACAAACCCGAAACGTACAGTATATTCTATCAAACGTTTCATGGGTGAAACTTACGATCAGGTTCAGAAAGAAATTTCTCGTGTACCTTATTCAGTAGTAAAGGGTGACAACAACACTCCGCGTGTAGACATCGACGGACGTCTGTACACTCCGCAGGAAATCTCTGCAATGATTCTGCAGAAGATGAAGAAAACTGCTGAAGATTATTTGGGACAGGAAGTAACAGAAGCTGTCATCACCGTTCCGGCATACTTCTCTGACTCTCAGCGTCAGGCTACGAAGGAAGCTGGTCAGATTGCTGGTCTGGATGTAAAACGTATCGTGAACGAACCGACTGCAGCTGCATTGGCTTACGGTGTAGACAAGGCTAACAAAGATATGAAGGTTGCCGTATTCGACCTTGGTGGTGGTACATTCGATATCTCTATCCTGGAATTCGGTGGCGGTGTATTCGAAGTATTGTCAACTAACGGTGATACTCACCTGGGTGGTGATGACTTCGACCAGGTTATCATCGACTGGTTGGTTCAGGAATTCAAGAACGACGAAGGTGCTGACCTGACTACTGATCCGATGGCTATGCAACGTTTGAAGGAAGCTGCTGAAAAGGCAAAAATTGAATTGTCTTCTTCAACTTCTACTGAAATCAACTTGCCTTACATCATGCCGGTAGCTGGTGTGCCTAAACACTTTGGTTTAAGACTTTAACTCGTGCTAAATTCGAACAGCTTGCTCACAACTTGATTCAGGCTTGTCTTGAAACCCTTTG
>ENA-OPZC01000223-OPZC01000223.1-human-gut-metagenome-genome-assembly--contig:-NODE-223-length-11215-cov-1.613636_pt1 | contig 11215 bp, 9 predicted proteins | sample MGYA00242477_ERZ504491 | MGnify/ENA primary metagenome ERZ504491 (study PRJEB26092, sample SAMD00036249) | human gut metagenome | host: Homo sapiens | study: EMG produced TPA metagenomics assembly of... | reverse complement strand
CATGCCTTTCCCGGCAGGAGCTCTTAATAATCCTGGAAACGGATCGATAGAAACAAAAATGTATTCTAAATAAACATTATTATGAAAATGAAGAAAATCTCTGGTTTAGCCATTTTAGGTTTGATGATGCTGTCATGCGGCAGTCAGCCGAAAGTAGATGGCTATGTGTTGAAAGGTAATATTGAAGGCTTGCCCGACGGCACGCATGTGCAGTTGGTACCGGTAAGCCATGACAGTGAACAGCCTTTTGCCGATACGACGGTAGTTAACGGGCAATTTGTGTTTACAGGAAAAATGGAAGAGCCGAGAGCTTTTCATTTATTGGTGAAAGATGCGTATGGTTCACGTAATCTTATGTTGGAAAATGCCCAGATGGAGGTTACGGGAAAGCTGGTGGCCAAGAAGGAATCTGACGGGGGAGTTTCCTATAATCTGTCTTCTTTGTCGGTAAAGGGTTCTCCGCTGAGTGCGCGCTACGACTCATTACTTTCTGCGCGTACCTACCTGGATTCATTGTATGCACTTAATGCCCGTAAATTTGCTGCTTTTGACAGCTTGATGATGGCTGCTTATAAATCAAAGGATCAGGCGAAAATTAAGGAGCTTCGGCAGAGTGCGGATGGAAAAGCCAGGGCTGAAGCTGATAAAGTCTTTTTTGGTACTGTAGATTCACTGTATCATCAGGTAGTCATGGCAAACAAGGATTCATTCTGGGGGCCATTGATGATGATTTCGTTTACCAGCTATTTGAGTGAAGATATGAAACCTTGGTATGAAGCATTGTCTTCTGCTGCCAAGGAGTCGTACTACGGGCAGAAGGTAAAAGAAGAACTTTATCCGGCAGGTAAAGAAGGTACGGTGGTACCCGATTTCAAGGTTAAAGATAAATCAGGAAAGGAAGTAGCCCTTTCCACATTGCGACAAGGAAAAAAATATGTATTGATTGATTTTTGGGCTTCCTGGTGTAACCCGTGTCGGAAAGAGATTCCGAACCTGAAGAAGCTGTATGCACAATATAGTGAAAAAGGTTTTGAGATTGTAAGTATCTCTATCGATCAAAAGAAGGCTGACTGGGAGAAAGCTTTGAAAGAAGAGGGACTTCCCTGGCCGAACTTCCTAGATGAAACAGGAGTCGCTGCACTCTATAAGGTGAAATTTGTACCTACAATGTATCTGATTAATGCAGACGGTGTGATGGTTGGTGAAAATTTGCGAGGTGAGGCTTTGGCTGAGAAATTGAAGGAACTTTTTCAATAAGAGTCGAACGAAGCGGGAATATGATACGAAAATCCGTGTAAGGGGACTTCGAATACAGGCGGTGCATAAATCTGAACAGTCAGATTTGTGTACCGTTTTTTATGGAATGAATAAAGGAATCCATTCAGATGTAGGGAAGGAAATCCCGGACTTTGTGCGGAAGAAAAGATAAAAAAAGTGGAGGTGCGCTTGAGGTGCACCTCCAACTTTGTATCGTGTTCCGGTCGTACTGGATTATTTTTTACGGTTGGCTTCCACCCACTTACGAGCATTAACGAAGGCTTCCATCCACGGAGTGATCTGGTCTTCTTCTTTGCGGTCAAGCCGGATAGTATGCGTTTTCCCATGGGAAGCAAGCACGTTCCAGATGAGGCATCATGGCCAGATGACGTCCGTCCTGGCTGGCGATACCGGCTACGCTGTAGTCAGAACCGTTCGGGTTGCCTGGATATTCATCGTATGAATATTTCAGCACTACGTTGTAGTGGTCTTCTGGATAAGGCAATGAGAACTTACCTTCTCCGTGAGCTACCCAAATACCCAGTTTAGAGCCGCTCAGTGAACCGAACATCACGCTGCGGTTCATCGGTACGGTTACACCCAGGAAGTTGGATTCAAACTTATGTGAGTCGTTATGCAGCATCTTGCCTTTCTTCTTGTCTTCCGGAGTAATCAGTCCCAGTTCCATCATCAGCTGGCAGCCGTTGCAGACACCCAGTGACAATGTGTCTTCACGAGCGTAGAAGTTGTCGAGGGCAGCTTTTGCTTTTGGGTTGAACAGGAAGCTTCCGGCCCATCCTTTGGCAGAACCCAGTACGTCGGAGTTAGAGAATCCACCGCAGTAAACTACCATGTTGATGTCTTCCAGTGTTTCACGTCCGCTAATCAGGTCGGTCATTGTTACGTCTTTCACGTCGAAGCCTGCCAGATACAGCATGTAAGCCATTTCACGTTCACCGTTAGTTCCCTTTTCACGGATGATGGCTGCTTTGATGCCGCTTGGTGTGCGACGGTTCGGATCGAGACCGAACTGCGACAGTTTACCGGTGAATGACTTGTCGAATACAAATTCCAGCGGTTGCTGCTTGTAGTTTTCGAAACGTTTCTTGGCACAGCCGTTCATGCTCTGCTTGCGGTCGAGCAGGTAAGAAGTAGAATACCATACATCACGCAAGTAGTCGATACCGAACTGGTAAGTTGCATCGTGCAGAGTTGCCAGGATGTGACGTTCTTCGGTCGGCACACCAATCTTCACGTAACCTACACCTGCATCTTCCAGAATCTTCTTGACTTCTGCCTTGTGCTTGTCGGCTACCTGGATAACTACACCCGGATTTTCGGCGAACAGAATCTTCACGATGTCATCGCACTTAATCTTGTCGAGGTTGATTTCCATACCGCCTTCTGTATTGGCAAAGCACATTTCCAAAAGGGTAGTAATCAAACCACCGGCAGAAATATCGTGTCCGGCCAGAATCAAGCCTTTGTTCACCAGTTCCTGAACAGCCAGGAATGCATCGCGGAAGTATTCCGGATTCTGTACAGTCGGCACGTCATCGCCCACCTTGTTGAGTGACTGTGCGAAAGCAGAACCACCCAGACGGAGCTGGTCGAAGCTGAAGTCAATATGATAGAAGGTAGATTTCGGTTTGTTGACCATGACCGGAGAAACCACTTTCTTGATGTCGGAAACTTCACCGCCGGCAGAAACGATAACGGTTCCCGGGCTGATAATTTTTTCGCCGTTCGGATATTTCTGTGTCATTGACAGAGAGTCCTTACCGGTTGGCACGTTAATTTGTAGTTCGCAGCAGAAGTCTGACAATGCTTTCACTGCTTTGTACAGACGGGCGTCTTCACCTTCCTGTGCACGACAAGGCCACATCCAGTTGGCTGATAATGAAATGCTGTCCATTCCTTCTGCCAGCGGAGCCCATACCAGGTTAGTCAGTGCTTCGGATACGGCTAGAACAGAACCTGCTTCCGGATTAGCCAAGGCAGCCTGCGGAGCATGTCCCAGTGCAGTAGCGATACCTTTTTCACCACGGTAGTCGAGGGCAACCACACCACAATCGCTCAACGGCAACTGCAATTCACCCTGACACTGCTGGCGGGCAATCTTACCTGTTACGGAGCGGTCTACTTTGTTGGTCAACCAATCCTTGCAGGCTACAGCTTCCAGCTGCAGTACGCGGCGCAAATATTCATTCAGTTTGGTGACATCGTAAGAAACGTTTTCATAGTGACGTTCTACAGTCTTGTCCACCATATAAGTTTTCGGAGAAGAGCCGAACATCTGGTCTACGGCCAGGTCGAACGGACGTACGCCGTCAGCCTGTTCGAAGGCAAAACGATGGTCGCCGGTAGTTTCACCTACCACGTACATCGGTGCACGTTCGCGTTCTGCAATCTTGTGTACATGTTCGATGGCTTTTTCGTCAATCAGCAAGCCCATACGTTCCTGTGATTCGTTGGCGATGATTTCCTTGGCAGAAAGTGTTTCATCGCCGATAGGCAACTTGTCCATGTGAATCAGACCACCGCAGTCTTCCACCAGCTCAGACAGACAGTTTACGTGTCCGGCAGAACCGTGGTCGTGGATAGATACAATTGGGTTTTCGTCTTCTTCGCACAATGCACGTACCACGTTGTAAGCACGTTTCTGCATTTCTGCATTGGCACGCTGGATAGCGTTCAGCTCGATACCAGAAGAGTAACGTCCTGTTTCTACAGAAGAAACGGAACCACCACCCAGACCGATGCGGTAGTTGTCACCACCCATAACTACGACCTTGTTTCCTGCTTCGGGGCTACCCTTCAAGCAGTCGCGCTGTGTGCCGTAACCCACACCACCTGCCAGCATGATAACCTTGTCGTAGGCATATTTTTCGTTGTTTTCTTCGTGTTCGAAAGTCAGAACAGAACCACAAATCAGCGGCTGTCCGAACTTGTTACCAAAGTCAGAAGCACCGTTTGATGCCTTGATCAGAATCTGTTCCGGAGTCTGGTACAACCATTTGCGCACCGGCAGAATGTTTTCCCAGTCACGTCCTTCGTCCGTACGCGGATAAGAAGTCATGTACACGGCAGTTCCGGCAATCGGCCATGAACCTTTACCACCCCCCATACGGTCGCGGATTTCACCACCTGTACCGGTAGACGCACCGTTGAACGGTTCTACGGTAGTCGGGAAGTTGTGAGTTTCCGCTTTCAGTGAGATAACGGTCTTAATATCTTTAATAATGAAGTAATCAGAAGTAGAGTGATCGGCCGGAGCGAATTGTTCTACCACCGGACCTTCGGCAAAGGCTACGTTGTCTTTGTAAGCCGAGATAATTTTGTTAGGATTTTCCTGTGTAGTTTTCTTGATCATCTGGAACAGAGAAGACTCCATTTCCTGTCCGTCGATGATGAATGTACCACCGAAAATTTTGTGGCGGCAGTGTTCAGAGTTAATCTGTGCGAAACCGAATACTTCCGAGTCAGTCAGTTTGCGGCCCAGGTCCTTTTCCACCTTCATCAGGTAGTCCATTTCTTCGCGTGACAGCGCCAGACCTTCCTTTTCGTTGTATTCTTCCAGGTTTTCGATGTATATGATAGGCTGCGGTTTGATGTCTACCGTGAAAATTTCCTGATCCAGTCCGTGGTACATACGTTGCAACATCGGGTCGTGGTCGGCGTTTTCATCTTTCACCGGGAAGTATTCCTCGATACGACGGATACCGTTGAGACCCATGTTCTGGGTGATTTCAACCGCATTTGTACTCCATGGAGTAATCATTTCACGGCGTGGGCCGATGAACCATCCTTTCAGGTTGTCTTCGTTTTCCACAGTGGCATCGCTGTACAGCCAGCATAGTTTCTTGACGTCTTCAGCATTCAGTTCCTGATTGCATTCCGTGGCAATCACACTGTTTGTGGGTGTTCTGAAAAATAGAATCATAGCACTTGTATGTTATAATGAATATTCAATGCGCTTTAAAAGTGGTACAAAGGTAGAGAAAATCCTCGGAATTACGAAGAAAAATAAAAGTTATCACAGAATATGCCTATCTTTGCGCCTTAAATTAAAAAACTCTTTTTGTTTATGTGGTTACAATTACTGTTTGTGTTACTGGCAATTATTGTCGGAGCGCGTGTAGGCGGCATCGGTCTGGGAGTCTTTGGGGGCTTGGGACTGGCCGTACTTACTTTTGTCTTTGGTCTTGAACCCACCACTCCCCCTATTGATGTGATGCTGATGATTGTGGCAGTGATTGCAGCTGCCGGTTGCATGCAGGCTGCCGGAGGGCTGGATTTGATGGTGAAATGGGCGGAGAAAATCTTGCGTCGCCATCCTCAGCGCATCACGCTGTTGAGTCCGCTGGTGACTTACCTTTTTACCTTCTTTGCCGGAACGGGGCATGTGGCCTATTCCGTACTTCCGGTCATTGCCGAAGTGGCTCGTGAAACGGGCATTCGTCCGGAACGTCCGATGGGGATTGCTGTCATTGCTTCCCAGCAGGCTATTACTGCCAGTCCTATTTCTGCGGCTACGGTAGCCCTGCTGAGTATGTTGGCCGGATATGACATTACCTTGTTTGATATTTTGAAGATTTCCATTCCCTGCACCTTGGTGGGTGTACTGGCCGGTGCGATTTATTCCATGCGGGTAGGCAAGGAGCTGAAAGATGATCCTGTATATCAGGCACGCTTGAAGTCGGGCGAACTGTCGGGTGCCAATTATTGTACAGCTGAAGTGGCTAATCCTGGCAAGGCGCTGACCTCCGTACTGCTGTTTTTAGGTGCCACGGTCGGCATCGTGCTGTTTGGCTCCATCGATAGTCTTCGTCCGTCATTCCAAACCTCTGAGGGGGTAGTGGTGATGCAGATGGCGCACATCATTGAAGTGCTCATGCTGTCGGTAGCTGCACTGATTCTGTTGCTGACCGGCACCAGTGGGATGAAGGCCGCCAAAAGTTCGGTCTTTAATGCGGGTATGCAGGCAGTAGTGGCTATTTTCGGTATTGCGTGGATGGGCGATACCTTTATCTCGGGCAACATTGCCGTCATCAAGGAAAATATATTCGGTCTGGTGACCGATATGCCGTGGCTTTTCGGTATTGCGCTTTTTGTCATGTCCATCCTGCTGTTCAGTCAGGCGGCAACCATCCGTGCCTTGCTCCCTTTGGGTATGGCGCTGGGTATTTCACCCTATATGCTGATTGCCCTCTTTCCGGCAGTCAACGGGTATTTTTTCATCCCGAACTATCCGACGGTGGTGGCAGCCATCAATTTTGATACCACAGGTACCACCCGTATCGGAAAATACGTGCTGAACCATTCTTTCATGATGCCAGGACTGATTTCTACCATTGTGGCGGTAGGGCTGGGCATTCTGGCTGTACTCTTTGTGTGATAGAAATTCGCAAACCTCTCTTTATTGAGGAAAGAGCGGGCTTGCCTGTTTTATGTTTCCCTGACTGGAAACGTATGTTTCTCATGGCGGAACCCTACGTTTCCCGACAGGGAAACATACGTTTTTGTGCCGGGAGACGTAAAAAATGTAGAAATGTCTTCCTGTTATCTCTTTAGGGTTTCTTAAATTGTTGTTTTTTCAGACATGCTCTTAATGATAATCGTATAAAAATGTAGGTACTTTCGTAAAAAAGTAGCATCTTTGCAGTATGAATTGGATTGAACAGGTTACTATACTTGATTTGTTGCTGAAGGGATTGATTATCGGCATTGTCGTGTCTGCTCCTTTGGGACCGGTCGGTGTGCTCTGTATTCAGCGTACGTTGAACAAAGGGCGCTGGTTTGGTTTCGTGACAGGAGTCGGGGCGGCATTAAGTGATATTTGCTATGCGTTGATTACGGGATACGGAATGAGTTTCATGGACGAACTCATCCTGAAGCATCATATTTTTCTTCAGGTGGTGGGCAGCATCATGTTGCTGGCTTTTGGTATCTATACCTTCCGCAGTAATCCGGTGAAGTCACTTCGTCCGTCTTCAGGTACGCGCGGAACGTATCTGCACAATTTCGTAACGGCATTTTTTGTTACCCTGTCCAATCCCTTGATTATTTTCCTGTTCATCGGTCTGTTTGCCCGTTTTTCGTTTGTCATGCCGGGCAGTCCCATCGGATTTCAGTTAGTGGCTATTTGGCCATTATCCTGGGCGCATTGGGCTGGTGGTTCAGCATTACTTATTTTGTCAATAAAGTACGTTCACGATTTAATTTGCGCGGCATCTGGGTGCTCAATCGCATCATCGGTGTCGTGGTCATGATAGCGGCGGTGGTGGGAATCGTCCTGGCCATTGCCGGCAAATCTTTTTCTTGATAGGATATGTATATTTCTCAACAACTTAAAAAAAAGAATATCGCCGAATACCTGCTGTATATGTGGCAGGTGGAGGACTTGATTCGTGCTAACGGCTGCGACATGGAACGCATCCGCAAGAATATCATCGAGCCTTATCCGGCTACCGACGAGCAGAAGAAGGAACTGGCCCGCTGGTATGAAGACTTGATTAACATGATGCAGCAGGAGGGAGTGCTGGAAAAGGGACACGTGCAGATTAACAAGAACATCATTGTCTGGCTGACCGACCTGCACCTGCGTTTGTTGCGTTCGCCTAAATTCCCGTATTACAGTGCGGCGTATTACAAGGTGCTTCCTTTTATTGTGGAACTGCGTGCCAAGGGTGGCGACAAGGATGTGCCCGAACTGGAGACTTGCTTCGATGCCATGTATGGGGTGCTGATGCTGAAGCTGCAGAAGAAGGAAATCAGTGAAGAAACCATGAAGGCAGTGAAGGCCATCAGTGATTTGCTGGCGATGCTGGCCGGATATTATATTAAGGATAAGGAAGGCGATTTGGAACTGGATTAAAACATCACAGAAAATGAAAAAGATATTAGTGACGGGAGCCAACGGACAGTTGGGTAATGAAATGCGTCTGCTGGCAGAAGAACACAAGAATTTTGAGTATTTCTTTACTGACGTGGCAGAAACTGGACATCTGCGACGAGCAGGCAGTAATGGATTTTCGTTTTCGACTCATCAGATTGATGTGATTGTGAACTGTGCGGCTTATACGGCAGTCGACAAGGCAGAGGACAACGTGGAGCTCTGCGACAAACTGAATCATGTGGCTCCGGGCTATCTGCCAAGGCAGCACAGAGCCGTAACGGCTGGCTGGTGCAGGTGTCTACGGATTATGTGTTCGACGGCACAGCACATATTCCTTATAAGGAAGAAGATACACCGTGTCCGAATTCCGTATATGGCTCTACCAAGCTGGCTGGTGAGCAGGAAGCGTTGAAGCAGTGTCCTAATACGATGGTGATTCGTACGGCATGGCTGTATTCTACGTTTGGCAACAATTTCGTAAAGACCATGATTCGCTTGGGGCAGGAGAAAGAAACGCTGGGAGTTATCTTCGACCAGATTGGTACGCCGACCTATGCACGCGATTTGGCTCAGGCCATTTTTGTAGCTCTGGAGAAGGGTATCGTGCCGGGTGTTTATCATTTCAGCAACGAAGGAGTCTGCTCCTGGTATGATTTTACCAAGGCTATCCATCGCTTGGCAGGTATCACCACTTGCCATGTGTCTCCGCTTCACACAGAGGACTATCCTACGAAAGCCTGTCGTCCGCACTATTCTGTGCTCGACAAGACCAAGCTGAAGAAAACCTATGGCGTGGAAGTGCCTTACTGGATGGACAGTCTGGCAGAATGTATTGAAAAATTAAAACAATAAATATGGCAAATCAGGAAATAGCAAGAAGACGAACATTTGCGATTATCGCGCATCCGGATGCCGGTAAGACCTCGTTGACGGAAAAGCTGTTGCTTTTCGGTGGACAGATTCAGGTGGCCGGAGCCGTGAAATCAAACAAGATAAAGAAAACCGCCACGTCCGACTGGATGGACATCGAAAAGCAGCGTGGTATCTCGGTCACTACCTCCGTGATGGAATTTGACTACCATGACTATAAGATTAATATCCTCGATACACCGGGTCACCAGGATTTTGCCGAAGATACGTATCGTACCTTGACGGCAGTGGACAGTGTAATCATCGTGGTGGACGGAGCGAAGGGTGTGGAAACACAGACTCGTAAGCTGATGGAAGTCTGCCGTATGCGTAACACGCCGGTGATTATCTTCGTCAACAAGATGGACCGTGAGGCTAAAGACCCGTTCGATTTGCTGGATGAACTGGAGGAAGAACTGGTTATCAACGTGCGCCCGCTGACGTGGCCGATTGAGAGTGGTCCACGTTTCAAGGGGGTGTATAACATCTACGAGCAGAAACTGAACCTTTTTCAGCCTTCCAAGCAGGTGGTGACGGAGAAGGTGGAAGTAGACATCCATACAGAGGATTTGGACAACCATATCGGTACACCGCTGGCTGAAAAGTTGCGCAGTGAGCTGGAACTGATTGACGGAGTATATCCGGAATTCAACGTAGATGATTACCTGAAAGGAGAATTGGCTCCGGTGTTCTTTGGTTCGGCTTTGAACAACTTCGGTGTGCAGGAATTGCTCGATTGTTTTGTGGAAATTGCGCCAAGTCCGCGTCCGGTACAGGCAGAAGAACGCGAGGTGCAGCCTGAAGAACCTAAGTTTACCGGCTTTGTGTTCAAGATTACGGCCAACATCGACCCGAACCACCGTTCGTGTGTAGCCTTCTGTAAGGTATGTTCTGGTAAGTTTACTCGTAACACGCCGTATCTGCACGTGCGTCATAACAAGACCATGCGCTTTTCTTCACCCACGCAGTTCATGGCACAGCGCAAGACTACAGTAGATGAGGCTTGGGCTGGCGATATTATCGGTTTGCCGGATAACGGTACGTTCAAGATTGGTGATACGCTGACTGAAGGTGAACTGCTGCACTTCAAGGGATTGCCGAGCTTCTCTCCGGAAATGTTCAAGTACATCGAGAATGCCGATCCGATGAAGACCAAGCAGTTGAACAAGGGTATCGACCAGCTGATGGACGAAGGTGTGGCACAGCTGTTTGTCAACCAGTTCAACGGACGCAAGATTATCGGTACGGTAGGCCAGTTGCAGTTTGAGGTAATTCAGTATCGTTTGGAGAACGAATACAATGCGAAGTGTCGCTGGGAACCGTTGAGCTTGTATAAAGCCTGCTGGATTGAAAGCGATGATCCGGCTGAACTGGAAGCTTTCAAGAAACGTAAGTATCAGTATATGGCGAAAGACCGTGACGGACGCGATGTGTTCCTGGCCGATAGCGGTTATGTGCTTCAGATGGCACAGATGGACTTCAAGCACATCAAGTTCCATTTTACCAGTGAGTTCTAAGGAAGACATAAGATATAAACATAGAAAAAGGCAGGAAAGTGAACCGCTCTCCTGCCTTTTTTATATCCTTAAATTTGTTTCCTTTGCCAGCTTCCCTTTTTCAGATAGAGATAGCTCAGCAGGCCGATGGCTCCGGCATATACGTGTTCGGCAAACCAGCATACGGCTACATCCATTTTCAAAAGAAGGATGACCGTGACGATGAAGATCAGGTAGCAGGTCAGGGCTACTATCTCCAGCAGGAAGGCAGAGCGGGTGTCACCCGTGCCGGATACGGACTGGAAGAAAATGAATCCGGCACATTGGAAGAGGTAGCTGGAGCAGAGTACCCAGAGGGTTGGGACGGCAGCTTCTACCAGATCGGGCATGTCGGTATAGATGTGGAGCACATACGTAGGCAGACAGGCTATCAGCAGAATAACGGGCCAGACAATGCAGGTGCAGAGCTGTACGTGCTGCCGGATGGTGGGCATGACATAGCGGGCTTCTCCGCTGCCAATCAGGTTGCTGACCAGGGAACTGCAGGTGGAGGCAAAGGCCGTGATGGTCATGAACGGGATGCTTGATACGTTACGTACAATGTTGGTGATGGCCAGTGAACGTTCGCCAGGTGCTCGATGAAGATGAAAAAGAG
>ENA-OPZC01000222-OPZC01000222.1-human-gut-metagenome-genome-assembly--contig:-NODE-222-length-11219-cov-1.292643_pt1 | contig 11219 bp, 9 predicted proteins | sample MGYA00242477_ERZ504491 | MGnify/ENA primary metagenome ERZ504491 (study PRJEB26092, sample SAMD00036249) | human gut metagenome | host: Homo sapiens | study: EMG produced TPA metagenomics assembly of... | reverse complement strand
AGACCCAGGAAATTCCAGTCGGAAATGGTGGTAAGAAAGATATTACTATGCAAGACGATTCCGAACTGATGGATGAAGTGGTTGTGATCGGTTATGGTACGCAGCGAAAGGGTGATGTGACCAGTGCGGTGGCTTCTGTGAAGGCCGAAGACTTTACGGCAGGTAAGATTGGAGATGCAGCCGAACTGATTAAAGGTAAAGTGGCGGGATTGACCATTGCGAAAGGCTCCGGTGATCCGAATGCGGAATCTACAATTCGTTTGCGTGGTGTGATTTCATTGCAGGGAGGCTCTACTCCATTGGTATTGGTGGACGGAATAGAAGGTGGTTTAGGAACGGTTTCCCCCGAAAACATAGCTTCTATTGATGTGTTGAAGGATGCTTCTGCGGCAGCTATTTATGGTACACGAGGTGCTAATGGCGTTATTTTGATTACTACAAAAAACGGCCAGCGCGAGTCGCGTACGGCTGCCAATTATTCCGGGTATATGTCTCTTTCCAAGTTTGGCAAGACGCTTGATTTCTATGGAGCAGAGGAAATCCGTCAGGGATTGACAAACTATGCTGATAAAGGGTATGATACGGATTGGTTGGATGCGGTATCCCGTACTGCATTTACTCATAACCATAATTTTAATATTTCCGGAGGATCAAAAAATACCACTTATTCTGCGGATTTTACGTATCGCAAAGAGGAAGGTGTGTTGCTTGAGACCTATAATGAAGAGATGAGAATGAGGTTTGATGTTTCTCACTGGATGTTAAATGATATGTTGAAAGTGAATTTCAATATGGTAAAGACATTCCATAAGAATGGTCCGATTGATGCGGCAGGTCTGGGTATTTACCGACAGGCTATTATGCGTAACCCTACTGAACCCATCTGGAATGAGGATGGAACTTTTTACGAGAATTTTGCCGTAAATTATTATTATAATCCGGTAGGTATCATCCGTGAACAGGATGGTAAATACAATAGTGAGAATACCCGGATGACGGGGAATATCACCTTTGAACCGATTAAAAACTGGCAGACCAACCTCATGTTAAGCCGTAGGGTTACTAGTGATCATAATCGTGGATATTATACTTCCGAATATTTTTCACAGAAGAGCGAGAATCACACAGGATATGCTTATCATTCTCAGAATGAATATACCACAGATAATCTGGAAGTTACTTCTAAATATAATCATACTGGAATAAACATCGTTTTGATGCATTGGTGGGATATAATTACCAGTATAATGTAAATGAAGGTTTTGGAGCTAATAACTATGATTATCCAACAGATTTTTATCTTTGGAATAACTTGGGATTAGGTACAGCTTTGAAAGATGGAAAAGCCGGCATGAGCAGTTACAAGAATGACAATACCTTGATTGGTTTCTTCGGACGTGTGAGCTATGGTTACGATAATAAATATAATGTTCTGCTGAGTGTACGCCGTGAAGGCTCTTCCAAATTTGGTGAGAACAATAAATGGGCTACTTTCCCTTCTGTTTCTTTGGGATGGACTATCAGTAACGAAAAATTCATGGAAGGCCTTACGTGGCTGAATAACTTAAAGTTACGTGCCGGTTATGGTGTGACAGGTGTCATTGTAGGTGACTCTTATAATTCATTAACCCGGTATGAGTATGGTTCTCCTTATTTCTATGATAATGGCGTCTGGCATCAGGGGTTAAGCGTAAAATCCAATCCTAATCCTGATTTGAAATGGGAAACTTCCAAGGAATTTAATATTGGTCTGGACTGGGCTGTATTGGATGAACGTCTGAGTGGTTCTATTGATGTATATCAGAAGAAGACTTCGGATATGCTATATGATTTTACGGTACCGACTCCTCCCAATTTGTATAACAAGACTTTGGCTAATGCCGGCAAGATGCGTAACCAAGGTATTGAAATTGCTGTCAATGCCATTCCTGTACGGACAAAGGATTTTGAATGGAAAACCACAGTTACCGCCTCTCATAATGCGAACAAATTATTGAGTCTTTCAAATGACTTGTATGAGACTTCAAATCAGATAGATCATGCTTATTTGGGTGAACCTATCAATCTTTCTACCCAGCGGATGGAAGTGGGGAGATCTATGGGACAATTTTATGGCATGAAGTCCGTTGGTGTTTCAGAAAACGGACTTTGGATGGTTGAGAATACGAAGACTGGTGAGATTGAAGAGTTTACAGACAATATGCTGTCTAATGATGACTACCGTCAATATTTAGGGAATGCTCTTCCTAAATTGTATTTGGGATGGAACAACTCGTTCAGATATAAAAATTTTGATTTATCTTTCCAGATGACAGGCCAGTTTGGTTTTAAGATTCTGAACGAGCCTCGTGCTTATTATGAGAACAACTCGATCGCTTATAATCGCTTGAAATCTGTGCAAAAGGCTCCTTATGGTGGACAATATACCTTATCAACAGCCCAAAAACAGACTTTTGTAAGCTATTATTTGGAGGATGGTGATTTTTTGAAAATGACTAACATTACGTTGGGCTATAACATTCCATTGAAAAGCAGTAAGTTTGTGAAAAATATCCGGGCTTATGTTTCTGCCGATAATTTATTCTGCATTACCGGATATGATGGATTGGATCCTGAAATGTCAAATGGTGATATTTGGTCTTTGGGTATTGACTGGCGCGATAAATATCCTTCTACCCGTTCATTCACTTTCGGTCTGAATGTATCTTTCTAACTTTTAAATGAAGAACTAACATGAAAACAATATTCAATAAAGCACTTTGGGCTTCAGCGATAGGAGCTTGTACCTTGTCTTTGGGCAGTTGTACAGATTTGAGCGAAACGATTTATGATACGATTGCTTCCGAGAAGTATGAGTTTACAGAAAAAGACCGGGCGGCCATGTTTGCTCCGGTATACAGCAGTCTTCGTGATGTGTATTGGGGATGGTATAGTTATGCCGATATGATGGACCAGTCGTCCGATTCATGGTGTATTCCTTATCGGATCAGTATCGGCTGGGGAGATTTGTACGTGTCTATGCACAAACATCAGTTCCATTCACAGATAGCCCATTTCAATGATACATGGAATCGTAACTATGCCGGTATCAATGCCTGTAACAAACTGTTGGCAGATGAAGTCATTGCTGCTGATATAACCACTTCTTCGCAATTAAGGGCTTATCGCGCTCTTTTATTATTATATTTTATTCGATTTGTTCCGCAACATCCCATTGGATACGCAATATGAACATGAAGACGGATGGTTGCCCGAACAGGCAACTCCCCAACAGATGTGGGATTTCCTGATCAGTGAGTTGACGGATGTAAAGGGGAAATGTGGAACAAAAGTAGAAATGGGTAAGCTGAACGACTATGCCATCAATATGCTTCTGGCAAAAATGTATTTGAACCACAATGCATGGTTCAATGATTACTCTGATAATTCTTATTACGGAAAGGCTATTGATGAGGTAAATGAAGTGATTAACAGTGGCAAGTTCTCTTTGGCTCCGAATTATTCGGATAATTTTAGAGAAGATATTTCCGGTTCGCCTGAAATTATCTTTGGTATTCCGTTTGAATTCAATTATGCCGGAGGTAACTATATGGCAAATATGTGGATGCATGTAGCCGGACGTGCAACGTGGCAGTTTAACGGATGGGCTACCGGTGGGGCGGCTGTTCTTCCTCAATTTCTGGAAACATACGATGAAGAAGACAGCCGCTATGAAGACTGTTGGATATCAGGACAGCAATATGACTATGCCGGTGCTCCCATTTATGTGGACAGTGAACCTTTGGTATATACTCGGGAATTACATAGTATAGACAATCCCGGTTGCTATCCCTTTGAAAGTGAACGCTTGGTGAAATATGAAATACTTTCAGGCGACTATGGAACTTCTTATGATGATGTGCCTTTCTTCCGTTTGGCTGATGCTTATTTTATTAAAGCGGAGTGCTTGCTTCGTTTAGGTGGTTACAATGGAGAAAGCGAGCAAGTGGCGGCCGATTTGGTAACAGCTGTACGCCAACGTGCCTTCAAGTCCGATCCCGGTAAAGCAACGGTTACTGTAGCTCAATTGAAGGGTGGCAGCCGTTATAACTACGGACATCGGGAGAATCAGGGAATCATGGGAGAAGCCGATAACTGGATTATCACAGAAGAAGGGGGCGATGATATTGAACTGGGTGGTTTGTTGGACGAACTGGCCTGGGAGTTTGTGGCAGAGCATCACCGTCGTCAGGACTTGATCCGTTTCCGTATAAACGGAACCAATCAGAATGTATATAATGGCAAGTCATGGTTTTGCAAAGATGCGAAGACGGATAAGACAGACAGGCATTGTGATATTTTTCCGTTACCTAAGTCTGCATTGGATGGCAACATTAAGTTGAAGCAGAATCCGGGATATGGTGGTGCCGAATAATGAATTCATTAATTAAAAAAAGAAAAGTACGATGAAAAAGAATTTTATATATGCTTTAATTGCTTGTTTCACTCTGTCACTGGCTGCATGCAGTACGGATCCGGAGGATGCTACCAGCAAGCATGTGTACGGGGAGAATGAAAATCCCTATCTGAAGACGAATGCGGATGCTGTGGTTTCTACCAAAGCAGAGTTTCCCATCAGCCGTTTGGAAGCGAAGACGGTTAAACTGACTGATTATGCAGAAAAGTTTCATACGTATTTGGGGATGACGGTAGATGAGACGTTGGCTGCATTGTCTAATGGGAGTGTGGTGTTTTATCCTATCAATATATCGAAAAACTGTTGGAATAGAACAGCTCCTACCAAGGGTACCAACGGTTGGTACTATAATACGGCAGGCGGTGTTTTGTGATGCAGCTTCTGGTATAGCTAGTATTGAGTTGGATGCAACAAAGAAGGAGCTGGTTCTTAATGTGCTCGAAACCGCTTCTGTAGGTACAGCTATCTCCATTAACGTTGGATTTGCTATAAACAATGGTGCAAATTTTGATGATTATGTACGTTTTGCTTTTGATGTGACCGTTACTGATCCGGGACGTATTGTTGTTGCCAATACTATTCCAGCAGGTGACTATTCTGCATTTTCTATTGAATTTGCAGATTATCAGGAGGTGATAGAAAGTTGTTTGGGGCTGACTTTATCTGAATTCATTACCGCTTGCAAAGAACCGGGAGGCCCGATTGCTCTGTATATGGTCGATAGTGAATCTGGTGAATGGAATACTACTAGTGATTATACTGCTGGTGGTAGTGGAATAGGTTATTGGCTGACTTCTAATTTAAAAGTAACGAATTGGAGTGATGATGGTTCGACTGGTAGTGTTTTGTTTGTTGAAACACAAGAGAATGGTGATATGGTTAATATAGGTCGAAATCCAGCTTCAACTTCCGGTTCTGTTTTTAATGTAAATTTTGTATATGCGCTTAAGGAGGATAATAGTAAAATTCGTAGAGTTTATTGTTAAAGCAACGTTGGAATAATATTTTATCGAGGGAAATCAGTATCTATAATGGATATTGGTTTCTCTTTTTTATTTAGTAAATTCAGAAAAACAAATGTGTGAAAATATTATTATTAAGAAGTCTTTTAGTGACTTTATTAGGATATTTTAGCTTTATAAATGTTTTAGCTGAAACGAATGACCATCAAAAACTTTATATATGTGTTAGTGGTAATGGGGTAAATATTGACTTTACCGCAGGCATTTAAATGGGACTCCAATAAAAGCTATAATTATGAAGAAATTATTGTGCAAAGAATTACTATTTGCTTTATCCATTTTTTGCTGTTTCTTTATTGCCTTCAGCAGTTGCAGTGACAGCGAGGATGAAAGTATTATCCTCCAGCTCACCCTAGACAGCAGTCAGCAAAGCAAAACACTATTTTGGGTGAGACAGAAGCTCCGTAAAGTTCTCCGCTACCGGTCCTTGGACAGCACTGTAGAAGATGTAACCAGCCGTGCCACCGATTCCAGTTGCACTTGGATTAAACTGCCCCGATATGAAGGTGAGGCAGGCGAAATTTCATTGCCCATGTTGTTGCAGAAGAATGATAGCGAAAACTATCGGGAAGCAACTCTTGTCATAGTATGCGGAGAATCCGAAGTAACCGTCCATATCCGCCAGGAAGCTAATCCCAATGCTGTGTTAACCTTGAATTCGGCTGATATCAAAGATTTTGATAAATATTACAAACCTATTGAGTTTAGTAATATGAATATGCTTCGCAGTGATGCGCGCTGGTCATGGTGGCGCATGAAGCAAAGCGAGCATTTCTTCGTGTTTTGGGAACCGGGGTTCGGCAACGATCCGGGAGCAGAGTCAGTGCCGGAGGTATTGCGTGTAGACATTGATGATTTATTGGCAAAGGCCGAACAATTCTACCGGACAAATATCGAAACCTTGAAGTTTGCTGACACTGGGCAAAACAAGTCTTTTCTGGATAAATATAAGATGGAGATTTACTTGCTGTATCAGACTGAGTGGCTTGCTACAGGTTCCGGTTACGACAATACAATCGGTGCATTGTGGGTAAATCCCAGCACCTGCCAACCGGTAGGTTCTACCATTGCGCACGAAATAGGACATAGTTTCCAGTATCAGGTAAGTTGTGACAAGATGTTGAACGGAGAGGCGGACTTTTCGCAAGTAGGATTCAGATACGGTTATGGGTCGAGTGGTGAAGGTGGAAATGGCTTTTGGGAACAATGTGCGCAATGGCAGTCGTTCCAAGATTATCCGGCGGAGCTGTTCGGTTACCATGTAGATGTGTGGAAAGCCAATTACCATCGCCATTTCAATCATGAATGGATGCGTTATGCCAGTTATTGGTTGCAATATTACTGGGCGCAGAAACATGGAGTCGATGTGGTAGGGAATGTCTGGACACAGTCGCGCTATCCGGAAGATCCGCTCATGACTTATCAGCGTCTGTACTGTAACAATGACTTGCAAACACTTTATACGGAACTTTATGGCTACGCTACCCGTATGGTGACTTATGATATGGACGTGGTGCGGAATTATGTCACAGAGACCGCTTGCAATTATACAACGAAAATGTATGATGCAGCCGGAGGATATTATCAGGTAGGCTATGCCAGCTGTCCGGGCACTACTGGATTCAATATCATTCCATTGAACGTTCCCGAAGCCGGAACAACGGTCAAGGCGAATTTTGCCGGACTGGCTGTGGGATGTGCTTTGGCGAGAAGAGGATCCGGGAACGACATTGGATGCCGACGGCAATGTGCAGGTACGGCTACCGCTTACAACAATAATGGTGGCAATACGGCAGCCGGATGGCGATATGGATTTGTGGCTATTGTGAATGGAGCTCCACAATACGCATCTATGAATAAGGAAAATGCAGGAGTGGTTTCTTATACGATACCGATCGGAACAGAAAAATTATGCCTAGTGGTAATGGGCGCTCCCGTTCAGTATAAGTCACATCCATGGAATGATGATGAGACTGACGATGAGCAATGGCCTTACAAAGTAAAGTTTGAAGGAACGGACTTGCTTGGCAATTTCTCTATTGACGAGACGGCTATGCCTAAAGATATTACATTGACATTCGATGTGAAGTGCAATGCCGGTTCCGAGGATTATCCACAAGGAACGGTGGACCTGAAAACAAATAAAGATTTGGCACAGGCGTTTGTCATGAAGCCTGCCGTGTTGGAAAGTAAACTGGCCAGTGTAGGTACAGAACCTGCCGAGGACAAAGTGGTTATCGCACTCGGTCAGACTGACGGCACTTTTGCTTACACTTCTACTGCCAATAACGGATTTTGGTGTGAAGCCAATGGCAACGTAGGCAACTGGGGTGATACGGCACCGGTCTATGTAGAATTCAGTGGACTGACCATGACATACGGACACCGGAAAGGAGTAAGTGTTGCCGGCCAGAAATATATGTTGAAACCTACTCTGATATATACCAGAAATGGTGTACAGTATAAAGCGACTATTGTGTTGAATATGCAATTTTAATAGCTGTTTACACCGTACACCTCCAAGAGGATAAAAAAATAGTCTAAACGAATGGAAGAATAGTACAACCGCCTAACTGTCAAATCCATAAAATGAGATTTATTGGACGATTCTGCCATTACATTATATTATATCTTCCCTTTCTTGTAATTTTTTTATTTTACTTTGCAAGTGAACAACGTATATAACCGATAGATTATGAAAAACAACAAGAAACTCTGTCTTGCAATTTTATCTTTGCTTTTATTGAGTGGAAATGCTTCATTTGCAGCCAAGGAAAAGAAATATGTACTCTCTTCACCCGATGGAACATTGAAAGTGGAAATCAGCGCCGGAAACGAACTGGCCTACCAAGTGATGCATGGAAATGATACAATTCTCTCACACTCTAATATAGGTTTGGTTCTGGAAAACGGAACTATAGTAGGTAAAACTCCCCGTATCACAGGGGAAAGAAGGAGAAAGATAAAGGATAACATAGAATCACCTTTTTACCGTTTCAAGGAGTTCGTTGCAACAGGCAACGAACTCGACTTGAAGCTGAAAGGCGGGTTCGGAATCATCTTCCGTGCATACAATGAGGGAGTCGCCTATCGATTCTATACCACACAATCTTCGGATATCATTATAAAGGAGGAACAGGCCGAGTTTAATTTTAAGGAAGATTATACGGCTTATCTTCCTTATACCACCAATGATAAAAAACCGATGGCGATGGCTTATCAGAATGTATATGACATCACTCCTCTGTCAAAAGCAACAGCCTAAACTGGCTTTTCTTCCGGTTACCGTGGATTGCGGCAGCGTAAAACTGACCCTGTTGGAGTCAGATTTGGAAGCTTATCCGGGCATGTTTGTGCAGTCACAGCAGGGAAAGTATGGATTGAAAGGTGTCTTTGCTCCTTATCCGGCTAAAACAGACTTTTATCCTTGGCGGAAGCAGGAATATGTAACTGAAACTACCGATTTTATATCCCGTAGCCGTGGCTCCCGTTCCTATCCGTGGCGTGTGTTGGCCATTACGGAGAAGGATACGGATATGCCGGTCAACAACCTAGTCTATGCTCTGGCTTCTCCCAACCGTATCGGTGATACCTCATGGATAAAGACAGGCAAAGTGGCATGGGATTGGTGGAATGACTGGAATCTGAAAGGAGTGCCGTTTAAAGCCGGTATCAACATGGATACGTATAAATATTATATCGATTTCGCCAGCCGGAACGGATTGGAGTTTATTGTGTTGGATGAAGGATGGTATGATCCGAAGAGCGGGGGATATGCTGACCGTTATTCCCGAACTTGATTTGCCGGAACTGATAGCATACGGCAAATCCAAAGGGGTGGAAATAGTGCTTTGGACGGTGTTTAATGTACTCGACAGCCAGTTGGAAGCAGCTTGTAAGAAATATGCGGATATGGGAATCAAAGGTTTTAGGTGGATTTCCTGGATCGTGATGATCAGACTGCCGTCGAATGGTGTATCGCATCGCTGAGATGACGGCCCGGTATAAATTAACCCTTGATCTGCACGGCATTTACAAACCGACAGGTATCAACCGTACCTACCCTCATATTATCAATTTTGAAAGCGTGTTCGGCATGGAAGAGGTGAAATGGACGGATATCAAGAATAATATGCCTCTTTATGATGTTACTTTCCCCTATATCCGTATGATGGCGGGACCGGTGGATTATACGCCGGGAGCTATGCGCAATGCCACGAAGGCAGATTGGCGCGCCATGTATTACACACCGGCCAGCATGGGAACCCGGTGTCATCAGCTGGCTGCCTATATTGTACACGATTCTCCTTTTACCATGTTGTGTGATGCGCCTACCAACTATCTGAATGAGCAGGAATGTGTGGATTTCATAGCTTCTCTGCCTGTGGAGGTGGATTCTACTTTTATTGCTTCGGGCGAGTTGGGAAAATATATTGTAACGGTGCGTAAGAAGGATGTGAACTGGTATATCGGCGGTATGACCAATTGGGATGAACGTGATGTGCAGCTCGATTTCTCTTTCCTTCCCGAAGGAATGTCTTATACGGCTGTTTTGTTTAAAGACGGTGTGAATGCCAATAAGCAGGCCGAGGACTATCGCAAGGAAACCATCCGGATTGATAAGGACAGCCGGTTGACTTTGCATCTGGCATCGGGAGGCGGATTCGCCATGAAGTTGGAGCTTTGCCCTGTTCACGGACAGGTTACCGGTATTCCTGAAGGGAAAAATATTCCTTCTTTCTATCAGAAATACATAGAGACAGAAGGTCTGTATGTCACCTCTTCTGGAAAGGTGAGCGATGAGGCCTTATTGAAAGCTTGTGATATCATCAGTTTGATGTTGGCAAAACGTCCGGATGTGAAGGCACACATGGTGAAGAAAGGCTGCCACGTCATGATAATCGGTAAAGATGAGGAAACTTGCGATTTGCCGGAGTTTGCCCATATCTGCAATTGTGAGGACAGCATTAAATATTGGAACTGGCGTGCCCGTGGTTTTGGCGGAGCACCGGAAGATGAATTTTCATCCAGTTGCGGAGAAGAGAATCTGCTGGCATTGCCGCAGGATAAATATGTAGGTGAGAATATCCTGATTCATGAGTTCGCTCACCTTATTCATACGGTAGGTATAGTGGGAGTGGAGCCAGACTTTAATGAGCGTTTGGAGGCACTTCGTCAGAATGCAATCCGGAAAGGGCTGTGGGAAAAGACGTATGCAGTGAGCAATAAAGAGGAATACTTTGCCGAGTGCGTACAGTCTTTCTTTAACTGTAACCGCTATGCCGAACCTGCAAACGGAGTTCATAACTGGGTGAACCGCCGCACGAAACTGAAGACGTATGATCCGGATATGTATCGGTTGTTGCAGGAATATTTTTATGAGATAGAAATTCCCATTCATAATGTGGTGCATGAATAAGCGTCGCAGGGACAAATAGAATTTTGCTATATAGAGATGAATAAGATACGATTGGTTGTTGCTTCCTTATTGTTGGGAGCTGCTACAGGCTTTGCTCAGAAGCCTTTTAATGCTTCGGGTACGGGGAATCCCATTATTCCCGGATATTTTGCCGATCCCACGGTGAAGAAGTTTGGCGATACGTATTATATGTATGCCACTACGGATGGCAGTGGAGCCGGTTTCGGTCCTGCACAGGGTGTGGACCAGCAAGGATTTTGTAAACTGGACGCTGATGCCTATGAACTGGCCGGACAGTCATTGGATATGGGCTCCTGATGTG
>ENA-OPZC01000219-OPZC01000219.1-human-gut-metagenome-genome-assembly--contig:-NODE-219-length-11302-cov-1.537002_pt1 | contig 11302 bp, 10 predicted proteins | sample MGYA00242477_ERZ504491 | MGnify/ENA primary metagenome ERZ504491 (study PRJEB26092, sample SAMD00036249) | human gut metagenome | host: Homo sapiens | study: EMG produced TPA metagenomics assembly of... | reverse complement strand
ACATAGGTTGTTTATTATGAATGAGTTTGGTCACCCATAATATAATGAATAATTCTATTTGTACGCTGTTTGACAATATTTTAATTGATATACATAAGTTTAAATCACTTCTATATTTAAACACAACAGATTTACTTTATACATTCTTTAAATATCACAGATTCTACTAGAGTTTATAGTGAATACTATATTTCGCACGATTTCTTCCCACCAATCAAAGCCTATCTATAAAGAAAAACTTATATTTGCATTATCTGAATCACACAATCATAGAACCATGAGCAAGATTTATCCGGTAGGCATACAAAGTTTTGAAGAGATACGTAAAAATCATTACTGCTAATGTAGACAAAACTGAATTAATTTACCAGCTGGCAAACAGTGGTAAATATTATTTTCTGAGCCGTCCCAGACGATTCGGAAAAAGCCTGCTCATCTCCACGCTTGAAGCCTATTTCTCCGGTAAAAAAGAACTGTTTCAGGGTCTTGCCATGGAACAACTGGAAAAAGAATGGACAGCATATCCAGTGCTGCATCTTGACCTGAATGCACGACGATACGAGAATGAAGCCTCTCTTTATGCTATACTTAACCAACATCTGGAAAGTTGGGAAGCAATCTATGGAGACGAAAAAAAAGATCGGGCTCCAGAAGAACGTTTTGCCTACCTGATAGAAAAAATCAGCCGTACCACTAGCAAAAATGTAGTCGTATTAGTGGACGAATACGATAAACCGATGTTACAGGCCATCGGTAACGAAACTCTTCTTTGCAACTATCGCAACACCCTGAAGGCTTTCTACGGGGTATTGAAAACCTGCGACAAATATCTTCGGTTTGCTCTTCTGACAGGCGTAACCAAATTCAGTAAAGTAAGCGTATTCAGCGACCTGAATAACCTGGAAGACATTTCTCTACAGGCTATGTATAACAATTTGTGTGGAATCACAGAAAAGGAGTTATCAGAAGTATTTGCAGAGGACATCCAGTTATTGGCCGACAATAACACACAAACTTATGCTGAAACTTGTCACCAATTGAAAGAATGGTATGACGGATATCATTTTGCATACCGCTCGGAAGACATCTATAATCCTTTCAGTCTGCTCAATGCTATGAAAAGCCGTGAATTTGGAAGCTATTGGTTTGAGACCGGTACGCCGACTTTCCTCGTAGAATTAATAAAGCATAGTAAATATAATTTGCAGCGGCTTACCGAAGAAATAGCAACTGCCGATTCATTGGGCAGTATTGACACAATGGAAACTAATCCCGTACCCATCCTCTACCAAAGCGGATACCTTACGATTAAAGGGTATGACAAAGAATTTAAAGTATATAAACTGGGATTCCCCAACAAAGAAGTGGCAGAAGGGTTTACACGCTTCTTACTTCCCTGCTATGCATATATGCCTTCCGGCAATCCCTCTTTTGAATTAATGTGTTTTGTAAAAGAGGTACGGGACGGCAAAATAGATGCATTTATGAAACGCCTGCAAAGCTTCTTTACAGACACTCCTTATGAATTAATACGCGATCTGGAATTACATTATCAGAACGTATTGTTCATTATATTCAAACTGTTAGGCTTTTATACCCAGGCAGAATACCATACCTCAGAAGGACGCATTGATCTGATAGTAAAAACAGCGCAGTATATTTACGTTATGGAGTTCAAACTGGACGGAAGTGCGGAAGAAGCCCTGAAACAAATCAATGACAAACAATATGCACTGCCTTTTGCCACGGATACGAGAAAAGTCTACAAACTGGGAGTAAACTTCAGCCATCGTACACGCAACATTGAAAAATGGGTGGTGGAAGAAGCCCATTCATAGCTTCTCCCCATCCTTAAACTCTTCCCACTTCCTGACCACCGTATCAATGGAAATATCCAGCAATTTCATCTGACTGAACAATTCCGGCAGATTTTCTGTCATAAACTTCAGGCTTCGGGTCTGTTTTATCTTCTCCAGGGCATCAACAGTCACAAAATACCCCAGCCCTCGCCGGGTGTAGATAATCCCCCACCTGCAACAGCAGGTCGTAAGTCTTCACTACAGTATTGGTGTTGACTTCGAACATAACGGCCTGTTCCCGCACACTGGGTATGCGGTCATCTGAATGATACTTTCCTGCCAGTATCTCGTCGCAGATTCGTTCTGCCATCTGCAAATAAATAGCTCGGTCTTGCTTGAAATCTACCATCTTACTATCTAAACTCCAACTTTCTAAAACCTTTATAGGCCATAACAACAGCTACTATGCTCCAAACCACGGAAACGATCGACCATGTGTATTTAATAATACTTTTAGGAGCACCTAATCCATACATACACAATACCGGCAACACATAAGACAAAACACATAAAACAACTATCAGCCAGAACCGGGTTTTGCTGTATTGTTTCCTCAACATAACCACCAAAGTCCACAGGGCTACATAAAAAGCAATCACCACCTGCAGCATAAGTTGCTTAAGTCCATAGCCTCCTCCCAAAAAGAGAAGAACCGGTCCGTTCGTTTCCTCTGTAAAAAGCAATGGAATAGCCAGTTGCATAAAGATATTCGATAATATCGCACATCCCAACAACATCACCGTACCTATCAAAAAAGTACTGAAAAACAAACTTACATATTTTTCTGCCAATGTGACCGGAAGCATGAACTTATTTATCAGACCTCTGTCATTCCGCATATCTTCCACCAGGCTCCAGAACGTAAAATAATAAGATAGGAGTATCAGCAATTGCTCTATGAGTGACAAGCATTCTTTCAAACTATCTCCTGACACCAAGGCACAAAACACACAGATACTAAAAGAGCGTAAAAACAAAAGCTGGATAAAGGCTTTCTTTTTTCCATAGCCAAACATTTCCTTTAACTGAAACTGACTAAACTTCCACATTTCTTTCATTGCAAAACTTTTCATATCCTTCCTCCTCCCTTGATTAATGCATTAAACAGCAGTTCCAAAGATACTTCCGTATCCATGTTTTCCTGCTTATGAGTGATTACATGGTAACCTTCGGTACAAGCTTCTGCATATAGCACTCCTTCTTCATTACTTTGGATTCCGAACGAATACCGACTAGCGATTTCCTCCAAAGAAGCCGCATACACAGGAGCATCCTTTCTTAACACAATCACATCGGTCAACAGATTTTCAATGTCCTGCACAATGTGTGTAGACAAAACCACTATCTGATCTTCACGAACATGCTTCATCAGCAGCTTACGAAACATCTTTCGTGCCGGAATATCCATTCCATTGGCAGCCTCATCCAACAATACGATTTTAGTTCCAAGCGACAGGGCGATGCTGAATGCCACTTTATGCTTCTCTCCTAACGATAATTGGTTCAAATTCTTAATATCCCGCTGTATTTCAAAATTGACCAGACAATCATTCAGCACCTCTTTACGAAATTCGGGATAGAATTCGGAATAAATAGCGAGGAACTGCTCCAAGCTCATATTCGGAAAGATAAAATCAGCCGGTAGCATGAATACCTTCTGCAAAGTCTCCACATCCCTCTCCCTGAGATTACGACCGTCTACATAAATCTCACCGCCGTGAGCAAAAAGCTTACCAGCAATCAGTTTCAATAGTGTGGTCTTGCCTGAGCCGTTCATCCCCAACAGGCCATAAAATCGCCCTTCTTCCATACGAAGATTCAAGTTATCCAATACATTCTTATCGGACTGATACCCAAATGACACACCGCTTAATTCTACCATAACCTTACAAAGTAAAAATTGTTATACTGTACCATCAAAGTGGTACAGCAAAAATAACTTTTTTTCTTGAACAAACAAATGATTTTACGGAAATTATAATGCAATATCCAACAAACCTCAGCACACTTTCTACGCTTCCATTCCGTGAACCCTACGTTCCGATGCGAACCGTCGTTCGCATAAGGAAAACATATGGTTCCGCGCTGAGAAACGTAAAAGACTTCTTTCCCTCCGAAAGTATTCGCTTTGATAATTCCAGCTATTTTTCGTAACTTCGCATGTTCATCTAACAAGAAAGATACATGTCAGAAAATGATTTTATTACCATAAAGGGTGCCCGGGTGAATAACCTGAAAAACATCGACGTACGTATTCCACGCAACAAGCTGGTAGTCATTACCGGACTGTCGGGCTCGGGAAAGTCGTCGCTGGCATTCGATACGCTGTATGCCGAAGGGCAAAGACGCTATGTAGAAAGTCTGTCTTCTTACGCCCGCCAGTTTCTCGGACGTATGAGCAAACCGGAATGTGACTTTATCAAAGGGATTCCACCTGCTATCGCCATTGAACAGAAGGTGACAAGCCGCAACCCGCGTTCTACCGTAGGTACCTCAACGGAGATTTATGAGTACCTGCGCCTGCTTTTCGCACGGGTGGGAAAAACGCATTCTCCCGTAAGCGGACAACTGGTGAAGAAGGACAGTGTGGAAGACATCGTGAACTGCATGCTGTCTTACCCGAAAGGCACACGCTATACCGTACTGACGCCTATCCTTCCCCGTGACGGAAGAAGTGTGGCAGAACAGCTGGACATGGATATGAAGCAGGGCTTTACCCGACTGGAAGTGGACGGCGAAATGGTACGCATTGAGGATTATACCTACAATGAGAACGATAAGGTGTATCTGTTAGTGGACCGCATGAGCTGCGATGACAGCAAGGATGCCATCAGCCGACTGACGGATTCTGCCGAGACGGCCATGTACGAAGGCGACGGCACGTGTATGCTTCGTTTCTATTTGTCGGATGACACCCGCCTGCATGTATTCAGCACGAAGTTTGAAGCCGACGGTATCAAGTTTGAAGAACCAAACGACCAGATGTTCTCATTCAACTCTCCGCTGGGAGCCTGCCCTACGTGCGAAGGCTTCGGAAAGATTATCGGTATCGATGAACACCTGGTGGTGCCCAACCGTGCGCTGAGCGTGTACGATGGTGCCGTGCTTTGCTGGAGAGGTGAGAAAATGGGAGAATGGCTGAATGAGTTCCTTCGGGAAGCTCCGGCTCATGATTTCCCCATCTTTGCTCCCTATTATGAGCTGACACAGGAACAGAAAGATTACCTCTGGCACGGACCAAGGGAGAAGGTCTGCATCGACTCTTTCTTCAAGATGCTGGAGGAAAACCAATATAAGATACAGTATCGCGTGATGCTGGCCCGCTACCGGGGAAAAACGACTTGCCCTACCTGTCACGGAAGCCGACTGAAAAAGGAGGCAGCTACGTACGAGTGGGTGGAAAGAACATCTCGGAACTGGTGGAAATGCCGATTACCCAGTTGCAGGAGTTTTTCCGTACACTCACACTGGATGAGCACGACACCCTCGTGGCACAACGTCTGCTGAGTGAAATCAAGAACCGCCTGACATTCCTGTCGGATGTAGGTCTGGGTTACCTGACGCTGAACCGGTTGAGCAACTCGCTTTCGGGGGGTGAAAGTCAGCGAATCAACCTGGCTACCTCGTTAGGAAGCAGCCTGGTAGGCTCATTGTATATTCTTGACGAACCAAGTATCGGTCTACATAGCCGTGACACGACCCGCCTTATCAAGGTGCTGCGCCAGTTACAGCAATTAGGAAACACGGTAGTAGTAGTGGAACACGACGAAGAAATCATCCGTGCAGCCGACTACATCATCGACATCGGCCCGAAAGCCGGACGACTGGGCGGACAAGTGGTGTATGAGGGCGACATGAAAGACTTACAGAAGGGAAGCGACAGCTATACCGTGAAATACCTGTTAGGAGAAGAGACCATCGACCTGCCAGCCAGCCATCGTCCGTGGAACAATTTCATCGAAATCAAGGGAGCACGCGAGAATAACCTGAAAGGTATCGACGTGCGCTTCCCACTTAACGTGATGACGGTAGTGACGGGGGTCAGCGGTTCCGGAAAGAGTACGCTGGTACGCGACATTTTCTACAAGGCTCTGAAGCGGGAATACAGTGAATCGAGTGAACGTCCGGGCGAATTCATCTCATTGGAAGGAGACATCCGTCAGGTGAATGACATCGAGTTTGTAGACCAGAACCCTATCGGAAAGTCTTCCCGAAGTAATCCGGTGACTTATGTCAAGGCCTATGATGAAATCCGGAAACTGTTTGCCGACCAACCGCTAGCCAAGCAGATGGGATACAGTGCAGGCTATTTCTCATTCAACACGGAAGGCGGGCGTTGCGAAGAATGCAAGGGAGAAGGTACGGTAACGGTAGAAATGCAGTTCATGGCCGACCTGGTGTTGGAATGTGAGTCGTGCCACGGCAAGCGCTTCAAGAACGACACGCTGGAAGTGAAGTTTGAAGGAAAAAACATTTACGACATACTGGAAATGACGGTCAACCAGGCCATCGAGTTCTTTACGGAACACAACCAGAAGAAGATTGTCAAGAAGTTGCGCCCGCTACAGGATGTGGGACTGGGTTATATCAAGCTGGGACAGTCTTCGTCTACCCTCTCGGGAGGAGAAAACCAGCGCGTGAAACTGGCGTACTTCCTCAGCATCGAAAAGGCGCAGCCTACCATCTTCGTGTTCGACGAACCGACCACAGGCTTGCATTTCCATGACATAAAGAAACTGCTGGAAGCTTTCGACGCCCTCATCAGTCGTGGACATACGCTGGTCATCATCGAACACAACATGGATGTCATCAAATGCGCCGACCATGTGATTGACCTCGGTCCGGAAGGTGGCGACATGGGGGGGAATCTCGTGGCAGTCGGCACACCGGAAGAAGTGGCCAAATGTGCGGTTTCCTACACAGGACAATACCTGACAGAAAAACTCAATCAGTAATCTTAACGAACAGACACATGATTCAAACTCTTGAAACCCTATACAGCCAGTTCACCGGCCATGCTCCGAAAAGCGTGGAAGCATTGCCGGGAGCCGGTTCCAATAGAAGCTACTACCGCCTGAAGGGTACTCCGACTCTTATCGGGGTATGCGGTACTTCACGCGAAGAAAACGAGGCCTTCATCTACCTGTCACGCCATTTTCAGGCACAGCATCTTCCAGTACCGGCAGTGCATGCCGTTTCCAACGACGGGCTCTGTTACCTGCAGGATGATTTAGGAACAGATTCCCTGTTTCAGCTTATCGCACACGGAAGAGAAACCGGAGAGTTTGGCTCAACGGAAAAGGACTTGCTGAAAAAAGTCATCCGGTTACTGCCCCGTATACAGTTTGAAGGGGCACAAGGACTAGATTTCGGGAAATGCTATCCGGCGGTAGAGTTCAATCACAGAAGCATTCTGTGGGACTTGAACTACTTTAAATACTGTTTTCTGAAAGCTACGGGAGTGGAATTCAGAGAAGATTTGTTAGAAGACGATTTCGAAACCCTTTGCCAGACACTGATAGAGAGCATGGAACCCCAACCGGTATTCATGTATCGTGACTTCCAGAGCCGTAATATCATGGTGAAGGACGGAGAGCCTTACCTGATTGACTTCCAGGGAGGACGGAAAGGACCACTGTATTATGACGTGGCTTCTTTCCTCTGGCAAGCCAAGGCCAACTATCCGGACAGCCTGCGCCAGGAACTGATTGACGAGTACTTGGAAGCCCTACGCCCCTACAAACAGATAGAAAAGGAAGTGTTCCTGTCCCGTCTACGTCATGTCGTATTGTTCCGCACGCTACAAGTACTGGGAGCTTACGGCTTCCGCGGCTACTTCGAGAAAAAGACTCATTTCATCGAAAGCATTCCTTTCGCTATTGAGAATCTGCGCCAGTTATTGCAGGAGGGTTTTCCGGAATATCCTTATCTCTGCGAGGTATTACAGCGCATGACAGAACTGAAGCAATTTGCCGCTGTACGCAACCGCCGTAACCTGACGGTCACAGTGATGAGTTTCTCTTACCGGAAAGGGATTCCGGAAGATGAAAGCGGAAATGGTGGAGGATACGTGTTTGACTGCCGCGCCGTACACAACCCCGGACGCTACGAACAGTACAAATCGCTTACAGGACTGGACGCACCGGTCATCGAATTTTTAGAGAAGGACGGAGAGATTACAGAATTCCTTCGTCATACCGACGCTCTGGTGGATGCCCACGTGCAGCGTTTCCTGGAACGTGGATTCTCGCACCTGATGATTTGCTTCGGATGCACCGGAGGACAGCACCGCTCCGTGTACTCTGCTCAGCACACAGCAATGCACTTGCATGAAAAATTTAAAATTAATGTACACCTGATTCATCGGGAACAACAAATAGACCAATTACTGAAAGCCAAATGAAAGCCATGATATTTGCTGCCGGACTGGGTACCCGGCTCAAACCGCTGACTGACCACATGCCCAAGGCCTTAGTTCCGGTGGCCGGACGTCCCATGCTGGAACATGTGATTCTCAAACTGAAAGAAGCAGGATTTACCGAACTGGTCATCAACATTCACCATTTCGGAGAACAGATTATCGATTTTCTGAAAGCTAACCAGAATTTTGGACTGACCATTCATATCAGCGATGAACGTGACAGATTGCTCGATACAGGAGGCGGTATCAAAAAGGCGGCAACCTTCTTTACAGGAACGGAACCGTTTTTGGTACACAATGTGGACATCCTGTCGAATGCCGACCTGAAAGAGGTCTATGATTTTCATCGGAAAAGTCAGAATCTGGCTACACTGCTGGTCAGCCCGCGCAAGACCTCGCGCCACCTGTTGTTCGATACGGATAACCGTCTGCAAGGCTGGATTCATAAAGACACGTTGCAAACCAAGCCGGAAGGTTTTGTGTACGAACCGGGCCAATACCGCGAATATGCGTTCAGCGGCATCCATGTAATTTCACCGGAACTGTTTCATTACATGGAGGGAGAGGCATGGAAGGGCAAATTTCCCATCATGGATTTTTATCTGCACACCTGCCGGCAACTCCAGCTCGGAGGATGCATCAAAGAAGACTTGCAACTGATAGACATCGGCAAACCGGACACGCTGGCCCGGGCCGAAGAATTCCTAAAGGATTAATACCAAGTAACCGCACTACCCGTATTGCTTCGCTGATCCCACTTCAGGGCATCGGTCAGCATACTGGAGTTGGCACGGATAGAGAAGTTATAAGAAGTAAACGGACCGAACACCAATCCGCAACTCATATTAAAGCAGTGCAAGTCACGGGTAATGTTCAAGGTTGTCATAGACATCTCCTTGGAGGTAAAGTCGTATCCGGTAGAATAAGTCATGTTCCAACGGCTACCAATCTTGAAGTTACCCGACACGTTCAATGAATGCGTCAATGAATACGGATAACGCATGGTCTTGATGTTAATGTCCTCGAACGGTCCTCACGAATACTATAGCTATAGCTCAAGCTGACACTCCAAGGCAATTTGAAAGCCAGGTAACCGTCTGAATCGACAGAAGCTTTCTCCGTCTTTCGCATGTTGGAGTTGTTATTCTGTTCTTCCGTTTCTTCCTCTGTCTCCTCGTCTTCATTTTCTTCCTTACCTTTATTGTCCTTGTTCTTTTCATCCTCTTCTTTCTTACCGAAGAGTTTCTTGAAAGTATCGTTGTTCAAGGTATAAGAGAATGAACACTGTATCCCTGGAAACGTCCGAAACGTCCATAAGACCATTCTGTGCGGTCGCCCACCACTACATTACCATTTTCATCGACTGGTATGCATACGTAGCGAATGAGGCATTCATATTAAATGTATAGCTCTTGGTCAGCTTCAAACGAAGGTTCATGCTCAAGTCACTCCACTTTTTATTGGCTACGTCGTAAGAAAGAGAAGCCCCTAACTGGTCAATCAAGCTGATTTTCTTGTAGCCGGTAGTATCCTTGTCCGACTTCATCTTCATCTCGATATTGTTATCAATTGAGAAGCTGATGTTCTGTGACATATTCTTTCCCGGATAGCCGTATACAGCTCCTTCATAAGGAGAATACTCTACGGTACGCACCTCACCGTCTTCATCCGTATAAGTATAGGTGTCGTAATAGCCATAACGTGATTTACCGAAATCCGGCGTATAGGTGTAGCTGACAGTCGGTGTAAAGACGTGACGAATCTGAAGCTCCTTGCTCTTCATGAACAAAGGCTTGTACATACCATACAACTTGGTATTCATCTGTAAAGACAGGTTGTAATCGTACAAACGGTTGAAGCCGTTGATAGTATCTCGCTTCACATGATCACGCGAGGTAGGACTCGCATCATAGCTCTGCTTTACTTTTCGCAAGTACCAACGCTCCGTGTAATTGAACGAAGGAACGATGTTAATATACTTGAACAAGTTGAAAGTAGCCGAAACCGGAATCTTGTGCTGCATACCGTTCTCCCACTGTGTCAAAGGTGTCTTAAACAACAGATTATCCTTTGTACTGATGGAGTTGGTAATACTTCCGGTGTACTGCAATGAAATCTTTTCGTACCAGCGCTCATCTCCTGCCGATTTTTTACGCTTGAACGGATAAATACGGTTCAATGAGATATTTACGTCCGGAAGCGTCATACTCAAAGAAGAGTCACGCGTGTTCTGTGTGATATTGAATGCTCCAGAGATATTCAACCCGATTTCCGGAAAGTTACGTGAGTAGCTCACACTGGAAGCCTTGGTATTCTGAGAATACTGCTGCGGGTTATACAAACTGCTCAAACTGGAACGGTCGTAACTACTGGTGGCAAAGTTCACACTAGCCGAGAACGAACTGTTCGGATTGGCCTTGGCATCCTGCCGGTGACTCCACTGGATACGGAAGTCTTTCGACACAGAATAGTCGGGCATGTTCTTCTCACCCGTTTTTGTCACCAAATAACTGGCATTGAACGAGCCACTGAATTTATAACGCTTGTTATAGTTAGATGCAGCCGATAATCCCCAAGAACCCTTCGTAAAGATTTCTCCCAATACTTTCAGGTCCATCTGGTCACTGATGGCAAAATAATAACCACCGTCGCGCAGATAGAAACCACGGTTCATCTCATCACCATACGTCGGCATGATGAAACCGGAAGAATAGCTGCTATTGAACGGGAAGAAACCAAAAGGTACGGCAATAGGAAGAGGCACATCCTCTACCACGAGCTGTGCAGGTCCGAATACTACGTTTTTCTTCGGACGTACCTTTGCCATGGAAAGTTTCAAATAAAAATGAGGATGTTCGTGATTGTCGCAAGTAGTATATTTACCATGACGCATGTAAATTTCATCGTTTGCCCCTTTCTTTCCTTCCTCACTGGTGACATATCCTTCACCCTGCTGCGTGACAATGCTATTGATGAAACCCTTCTTGGTCTTGAAGTTATAGCGCATGATTTTAGATTCATA
>ENA-OPZC01000217-OPZC01000217.1-human-gut-metagenome-genome-assembly--contig:-NODE-217-length-11343-cov-1.378745_pt1 | contig 11343 bp, 17 predicted proteins | sample MGYA00242477_ERZ504491 | MGnify/ENA primary metagenome ERZ504491 (study PRJEB26092, sample SAMD00036249) | human gut metagenome | host: Homo sapiens | study: EMG produced TPA metagenomics assembly of... | reverse complement strand
AAACTAACAAGGAAGGTGACCGCGACAGGATTCAAACCTGTAACCGGCTGATCCGTAGTCAGCTACTCTATTCAGTTGAGCTACGCGGCCATGTCCTTTTTGTTTGACGGGTGCAAAGGTATGGAGTTTGTACGAAACTTCCAAATATTTCTGCGATTTTTTTCAATAAAAATTATTCCATAAACCGGCTTCCAAATATCTGCCAGCCCAATGTGAGGCCCAAATTCCAGTTCTTACTCGGTGAACTATAATGATTTAGATAGGCGCATATCGAGCCGAAAGGAAGTTTGACAACCAGGTCTAATTCTCCCATATATTCGAACTGTGAAAACACTTTTCCGTAGCTTGCCTTGTTACTTTCTTCGCGAATGGGGAAAATCGGTGCGAATCCATACATGCCCAATCTTACTTGTAGCACACTGTTGAACATGTAAATCGGACATACACCTGCTCCCACAAACTGGTTGGCCCGAAATGCTTCGTTGTAGGTGATTCTGCTGTGAGCCGTAGGCGCAAATTCTCCGGCCTGCATCATGGTAGCCCGATAATTGTGGCTGAAATTACGCGAGGAATAATAGGCCTTCAAGTAGGTACCCAATGAGAAATGCGGAGTCAGTGTATGATATTTCTCCAGTTCATAAGCAATTTGTAGCCATGACTGGATGTATTTGTAGTTTTCGGTGTAAGCCGGGTCTCATTTCCGGGATAATATCGCTCCACACCTGTGTAGATGTGTGCGGCAAGTCGTTCGCGGCGTCCTGAGGTGGCAAATTGCCGGCTGTTGAGTGTATTTCCGTCTAATGCGACAGAACCTCCGAAAATGGAATATTTGCTGACATCACGTATATCTGAAGTAAAATCGATGACGTTGGTCTGGAAATACTGGTCCTCCAGTTGGCCTACTCCGATACCAAATTCGGCTTTCTGGCGGCTCAGGAAAGGCATGGAGACAAATAGCTTCACAAACTCTTCTTTTTGCTTGTTGAAAATGGGAGTATTTCCTTTGCTCAAGAGTTTTCCTGCTTCAGGTAGTCGAACGTAGACAAGGAAGCCACCAGCCGGTATGAGGTCGGCAGACGGGTTGGCAAATCAATGCGGCCCGCAAGTTGCAGGTTATTGTAGATTTGTCCTAACTGTCCGTCCAGCGAGAACTCCTTGGAGAAGTTGTTCAGGTTGTGATAAGTGGCTCCTACATACACCTGATTTGCTCCGTTTGAGCCTACGTTACCTCCTACTCTCAGCGAGAGGTCATCCTTCATACGTACCTTCAAATCCAGGTTAAAATCGTTTTCGTAGGGATTGTAGACTGCATGAGGAATAATTTCGGAGATCATGTTGTCAGACGACATCAGGCGGAAATATCCCTTCCGAAGCTCTTCCAGGGAGAATGTCCCGTCTTCTTCGCTATGAAACTCCTTACGGATGTATTTTTTCTGCTGGTCGTTTGCTCCGTGTATGATGATATTGCGGAAACGGAATTCAGGCATTTTCTTTTTGAAAGCCATGCGTTCCTTTTCCAGCAGACGATAGTCCATACGACGGGGAATCCGGTTCTTGATGGAATCCATCAGTTCCATAGTGCGTTCATAGCCGATGTCGTGAAGCTCGTCAAAACGATTGAAGTCCATCAGGCTCACATCATCGTATTTAAAGGTCATGAGAATACCTGTAGAATCAGGCACGGAATAGTCCGTTTTCTGCATGATCATGCTTTCCAGCTGTCCGATAATGTCCCCCCTCCTGCGGTTTTCCGGGATTGGAACTTACCACACTACCGATAATAATGTCCGGATGAAAGTTCTCCGTCATTACATTGACCGGAAAATTGTTGTATATCCCTCCGTCATACGCCAGCACGGAATCAATCTCGATGGGCTTGAACATGCCCGGAAAACTCATGGAGGCACGCACGGCATCTCCCAAATCACCTTCCTTGAAAATAATCGGACATTTGTTATACACATCGGAGGCTACGCAGCGGAATGGCACGAACAGCCTGTCAAAATTTCCTCGGCAGAGCGCTGGTAGCTTGCCCGAACAGCTCCACGAACGCTAAGTTCATCTGTAGCGGGTCGACCACGCTGGAAGGCAGAAACTGTGTCTTTACCTTATGCAACGGGTTCTTCAGTGACACACGGATATTGATAAATTCCGGTGTGGGCGGATTCCGTTTGAAATAATAGATGTATTTTTCCTGTATCCCTCCGGAGTACCATCGTTTGAAATCTTCCGATTTGATAAGCTTTTCCATGTCGTCCGGCGAATAGCCCATGGCATAGAGCGAGCCGATGATGGCTCCCATGGACGTACCCGTGATATAGTCGATGGGAATGTTGTTCTCCTCCAGTGCACGGATGATACCGATGTGCGTAAGGCCCTTGCTCCGCCCCCACTGAGCACCAGTCCCACTTTCTGGGCCGACACGGTGGAGAAAAACAGACAAAAAAGGATTGCTAAAATGCGGTGTATATATCTCATATATAAATTGTCTAAGTTGTTGTACCCCAAATATAGTGATAAAAATAGACTGGGCACGCGAAATCTCATTTTTTTTCCAACTTCACGGATTATTTCAAAATCTTTTCAGAATCGTGTCAGACCTTTGTCACAACCAAAAGAAAAAAGAACATTGATTTATGAAGAAAATTGTATTTTGGGCCATGATGACACTGGGTGTTGTCAGCCTGCAGAGCTGTGATAAAGACGATGACGACCGTTTGCAAGTATCGGCAAACCTGCAAGAAGCTTTTGATACCCGATATCCGAATGTATCGAGAGTGGACTGGGAACAGAAAGGTCAGTTCTATGAAGCTGAATTCGTGGATAACGGATATGAGAACAAGGCATGGTTTACTCCCGACGGCGCATGGGTAATGACAGAATACGACTTACGTTTCACACAATTGCCGCAAGCTGTACAAGATGCTTTCAAAGCGGGTGCATACGCTTCGTGGAAAGTGGATGATGTGGACAAGATTGAGAAAACCGACGGCAGTGTGACTTACGTGATAGAAGTAGAATCGGGCGAAAAGGAATACGAGCTTACTTATCTGGAAGACGGTACACTGATTCGTGAGGATACTGAATGGGGTGAACATACTCCGGTTGCTCCCGGACAGACTTCGGAAGTGAAAGATTTGGTAAAGGCCAAATACCCTCAGGCTGTGATTCTGGACATTGAAGAAGAAAAAGGAGGTATTGAAGTGGAAATCCGCGACGGCGGTCGCCAGAAAGAAGTGTACTATAAATTAGCTGATGGAACTCTTTCCTGGATACATACCACGTACGAAGTGGAACGGCGTGAGTTCACCACCCTCCCCGAGAGTGTACAGCAGGTTTTTACTGAATTGTCAGGAAGCGGAATGGTAATTGATGATGTGGATTTCTTTGAAACAGCAACAGGGAATTACTACCGTGTAGAGGTGGAAGACCGGGGTGCCGACAAGTACGTTTATGTGGCAGAAAATGGGGAGATGCTTCAGATGAAACTTAAAAATTATGCTTAAAAACATAAAATATTAGATTTTACTGAACTTTTTAGGGAAATAAACCGTATATTTGCAACGGATTTCCCAGATTCACGTGGCCGGGCAGTCCTGCTGTTCCGGCCACAGAAGTAATGTTCCGGGCAGGAAATCACTGTAAGGACACAGTACCGGATAGTATTAACTAAAATCAAATTACATGCTCAAAAATGTAAAGTGGTTTTTTGTTGTATTAGTATTCAGTTCCTTCATTTCTCTGTCATTTGACAAGAGAAAGACTCCCACCGAGAAACTTCCGCTTGGGGCTCAGGCTCCAGAGTTAGTGCTCGGAAAAGAAAAGCAGCCGCTCAGCCTGCAAGCCGCTAAAGACAATTACATTCTGCTGAGTTTTTGGGCCAGTTACGACGCCGCATCGCGTACACGCAATGCCAGACTGCACAATGTGGTTTCGGACGACGCCCGTGTTGAGATGATTTCCATTTCGTTCGACCGCTACCAGTCGGTATTCAACGCTGCGGTTCGCCAGGACGGTATCAGCGATAACGTCTATCAGGAAATGGAAGGTGAAAATTCGGAGATATTCAAGTCGTACGACCTGAAGCACGGATTCATCAATTACCTGGTGAACGACCGTGGAGCCATTGTGGCAAAGAATGTAACTCCCTCCGAACTGGCATCGCTTCTGCATCAGGCAGAAAATTGATGCCCGCCCTTTGAAGAAGATGACTTTGGATACAACAAAAAGCAAAGAGATTTCAAATCAGACAGGTTCTGTACAGATTTGAAATCTCTTTTTTTATGCGGTCACGGCAGGACTCTGCCGTGATTTCTTTAGCATTTTATTTTCAGCTCATCCAGTATGCGGCGCATCTGCTCGTAAGTAGTGATGCGGGTAGGAACCAGCGGCAGGCGCAGACGGTTTTCAATCATTCCCATCATGCTGAGCATGGCTTTCACTCCGGCAGGGTTACCGTCGACAAACAGCAGCTTGAACAGCTCCGTAAACTGGTGATGGATGGTCAGCGCATTGTTGTAGTCGCCGGCCAGTGCCAGACGCGTCATGCGGCTGAATTCACGCGGAAAGGCATTTCCGATAACGGAGATAACACCCACGGCTCCCAAGGTAATCAGCGGGAAGGTAATACCGTCGTCGCCCGAGATTACGTCGAAGTTCTCCGGTTTGTTCTTGATGATATCGTCCATCTGTGTAATGTTGCCCGATGCTTCCTTGATAGCCACGATGTTCTTGAAGTCGCGTGCCAGACGCAAGGTTGTTTCGGCCGTCATGTTCACACCGGTACGTCCCGGCACATTGTAGAGTACTACCGGAAGATCTGTAGCTTCGGCAATGGCTTTATAGTGCTGGTAAATGCCTTCCTGTGAAGGCTTATTATAATAAGGAACGGCCACCAATACGGCATCCACTCCTGTGAAGTCCTCATTTTTCAGCGTGTTGAGCACCGTCTGCGTGCAGTTGCTGCTGATGCCCAGCAAAATAGGCACACGACCGTTGACGCGTTCTATCACCACTTTCTTGATTTGTCTTTTTTCTTCCTCAGTCAGTGTCGGTGTTTCCGCAGTGGTACCCAGTACACAGAGAAAATCCACCCCATTTTGTACCTGATATTCAACGAGTCGTACCAGCGCGTTATAATCCACGCTACCGTCGCTCTTGAAGGGAGTAATCAGAGCTACTCCCATTCCTTTCAGTCTTCTTACTATCATAAATGAAATATAATCGCTTTAACAAGTGTACAAAAGTACGAATATTTTCAAATTAACCTATAGATTTAATCGTTTTTTTGCCTTTTATAAATAATTTGTAAAGGACTGGCACTTTATTCGCCAATCATTCCGAGAAACTCCTCTTCATTTACGATGCGGATGCCCAGTTTTTCTGCTTTTTCCAGCTTGCTGGGGCCCATGTTCTCTCCGGCCAGGATGAAGCTTGTTTTCTTGGAGATGCTGCCCACGTTCTTTCCGCCATGCTTTTCGATGAGTGCCTTGTATTCGTCGCGCGAATGGCGAGCAAATACGCCACTGATGACGATGGACTGGCCTTGCAGCTTGTCGGTCTGCCCGGCTGTCTCTTCCTCGCTGATGGCCATCTGCACTCCGGCTTCACGCAGGCGTTCGATAAGCTGGAGATTCTTTTCGCTGTGGAAATAACGCAGGATGCTCTGTGCAATCTTTTCACCGATTTCGTCCACGTGAATCAAGTCGTCCAGCGTAGCCGATTTCAGGTCGTCGATGGAGCGGAACGCACGTGCCACTTTCTTGGCCACGGTTTCGCCCACAAAGCGGATGCCCAGTGCAAAGATGACACGCTCGTAGGGAACGGTCTCGATTTCTCTACTCCCTGTATGATGTTCTCGGCCGATTTTTCTCCCATGCGGTTCAGGCGGCAGATGTCTGCTGCTTGCAGCGTGTAGAGGTCGGCCACGTCGTGAATTAGTCCCTCCTGATAGAACTGGTCGACGGTTTCCGGTCCCAGCCCTTCGATGTTCATGGCACGGCGGCTGATGAAATGCTCGATGCGGCCCTTTATCTGTGTAGGGCAACCGTCTTCGTTCGTGCAGTAATGTGCGGCTTCGTCCTCGTAGCGTACCAGTCGGCTGCCGCATTCCGGACAGTGTGTGATGAAAGTTACCTTCTCGCTTCCTTCCGGACGTGCGTCCTTATCCACTCCCGTAATCTTCGGAATGATTTCGCCGCCCTTTTCCACGTACACCATATCGCCCAGATGCAGGTCGAGCGACTCGATGATGTCAGCATTGTGGAGAGAAGCACGTTTCACCACCGTACCCGAAAGCTGAACCGGTTCCAGATTGGCTACGGGGGTTACCGCTCCCGTACGTCCCACCTGATACGTCACCTTCAGCAGTTTGGTGCAAGCCTGTTCTGCCTGAAATTTATAAGCGATGGCCCAGCGCGGCGACTTGGCGGTGAAGCCTAAATTACGTTGCTGGCGTTGTGAGTTTACCTTCAGCACAATGCCGTCGGTAGCTACCGGCAGGTTCTTGCGCTCCAAGTCCCAGTAGTTGATAAAGTCGAATACTTCTTCCAGCGTACGGGCCTTGCGCATGTGCGACGACACCTTGAAACCCCAGCGTGCCGCTTCCTGCAAGTTTTCATAATGCCCGTCGTGCGGCAGTTCCTCGCCCAACAGATAATATAGGTAGCATCCAGCTTGCGCGAAGCTACTACTGCCGAGTTCTGCGACTTGAGTGTACCCGAAGCCGCATTGCGTGGGTTGGCAAAAAGCGGTTCCTCACGCTGCTCACGTTCGCGGTTCAGTTCCTCGAACACCGTCCACGGCATCAGAATCTCACCCCGGATTTCAAACCGGCGGGGATAGCCTTCGCCCGACAGGCGCAGCGGAATGGAACGGATAGTCTTCACGTTGTCCGTCACGTCATCGCCCCGTACACCGTCACCACGCGTCACCGCCTGCACCAGTCGTCCGTCTTCGTAAGTCAGCGAGATGGACGTACCGTCAAACTTCAGCTCACAGCAGATTTCAAAGTCCTCGTTCAGTGCCTTCCGCACACGTTCGTAGAACTCTCGTACCTCTGTTTCGGAATACGTGTTGCCCAGTGAGAGCATGGGATACTTGTGTTCCACCTGGCGGAACTCCTTGTTCAGGTCGCTGCCCACGCGCACGCTTGGCGAGTTCTCGTCGTAGTGTTCGGGGTGTTTCGCCTCCAAATCCTGCAGCTCGCGCATGAGCCGGTCGAATTCCTGGTCGCTGATGGTTGGTGCATTGAGAATGTAGTAGTTATGATTATGCGTGTGTAACTCTTCACGCAGCTGGTCGATTCTTTCTATTTCTGTCATGACATTAAAGCGTAATGTTTCATGCAAAAGTAGCAAAAATATTCGTACTTTTGCAAAAAACAATCGCAGACAAATGAGAATAGACATTATAACCGTATTGCCGGAAATGATTGAAGGATTCTTCAATTACTCCATCATGAGCCGTGCTCAGAAGAAAGGAATTGCCGAGATTCACATCCATAACCTGCGCGATTATGCGTACGACCGTTACCGTAAGGTGGACGATTATCCGTTCGGGGGATGTGCCGGCATGGTGATGAAGATTGAGCCGATTGACCGGTGTATCTCTGCACTGAAGGCGGAACGTCATTACGACGAGGTGATTTTCACGACGCCCGACGGCGAGCAGTTCAACCAGAAGATGGCCAACACGCTGTCGCTGTCGCAGAACCTGATTATTCTGTGCGGACACTTCAAGGGCATCGACTACCGCATTCGCGAGCATTTCATCACGAAGGAAATCAGTATCGGCGACTATGTGCTGACGGGCGGCGAGCTGGCGGCAGCGGTGATTGCCGATTCGATTGTCCGCATCATTCCGGGAGTGATTTCCGATGAGCAGTCGGCTTTGTCCGATTCGTTCCAGGACAACCTGCTGGCTCCTCCGGTGTACACGCGTCCGGCAGAATACAACGGCTGGAAGGTGCCCGACATCTTGCTGTCTGGGCATGAAGCGAAGATTCGTGAATGGGAGTTCCAGCAGTCGCTTGAACGGACCCAGCGTTTGCGTCCGGATTTGCTGGAAGGGAAATAAAATAAAGTATTTGATATTTCGGACGTAATGTACTGGAGAGTGCCTTACGTCCGAAATGCTTATATGCATGCCGGAAAGTCTTATTCCATCTCTTCTTTTGTTTGCTTTAGGTCTTTTGACGTGAATAGCACGAATCTGTTGCCTTTTTCTTTCTTGTGTTTATTCTTCTGACAGTAGCAGGTGTCGCAGGTAATTTATTCTTTATAAAGAGAATAGAATGGTTATCGAGGGGAATTATGAAGAATGTTTCATATATTGTATATGAATATAGAATATTATCGGGTGATGTAGTTGGTGACTATATGGTAAAATAAAGCTATTCTATATAATTGGGTGTGAATTCTAATTAATATAAGCAATCATGAAAGTAGCGATTTTACAGTTAGTTTTCGCCTGTCTGTTATTTTCTTGCTCAAATATGTGCAGGGAAAAAATCGTAGATAAATCGGGACTAACTGGCAGTGATTATCGTCTTTTTCAGAATACGCCAGCCTGGGAGCTGGCCAAAGCTGTGGAGGACGAAAACACGGAACAGATTGACAAAATTGTTTCTGAAAATCCAGAGTTAATCAATTATCAAGAATCCAAATACGGCGAAACGCTTTTAATGCTGACAATTATGAACCAGCAACTGAAATCATTTAAGGCATTACTGAAAACGGGACAGATGTGAATATACATGATACATTTGATGGCACCTCTCCTCTTATTATGGCTTGCTCTTCCGAATTCTACAACATTACTTTTGCCAAAACACTGATTGAATATGGCGCTGATGTAAATGATGTTGAAACAGGAGAAAGGCGCAAAGAAAAACGGCACACGGTTTACTCCATTAATAGCGGCTTCCAGAACAGGGAGATTAGATTTGGTCAGATTTTTAGCGTCTAAAGGAGCTGATGTAAATTACCAGAACGAATTCGGTCAATCAGCGTTGAGTGAATCTGTAATGGTGGATGAATATAAAGTAGCTTATTACCTGTTGCAAAATGGAGCTGACTACAATCGTCCCATTTACTACCGATTTGATTATTCTGTACCAATAGAAAAGAGTGATCCTAAAGATAAAGGGAAGCCAATGTATTTGTGGGATGTACTGAAAGAGGATTTATCAGAATTTGGCACAAGTGAGTATAAATATAAAATGCGAATCATAGATTTCTTAAAAAGCAAAGATAAGATTAAATGAAAAAATGATAATTATTATATGAAAAATATAAGAACTTATAGTATAGGTATAGTAGTATGGATAATAATAAATATCATACTGTTTTTGTATTTAACATTCAATTATATTAATTTCTTGGATATTGTAAAGTATCGCGTCGATGCTTACACTGCAGAAAAACCTGTTAGTTTTGACTTAAATGAAGTAAAACAAGCAGTTGAATTATTTGAATTTTTGTCATGCATTGGAATTTTATATGTAGGTTTAACTACCGTTTTACTATTTTGGATATATAAATTTATACACAGGATTAAAGAAATGAAACAGTAATGCATGATACTCTTTGAAGTATTGCACAATAATGCATAGAGAAGGCTGAAAGCATAGATGCTAAACGTAAAAATGTGACATAACTCATTGTAGCAAGTTATAGTATTAAAAAGACAAGTATATTTTTATGAGGTATATTCTTTCATTCCTATTAGTAAACATTGCTTGTTTATCATGTAGTACAACCAGCAAGATAAGCAAGAATCAGATTAATAATCTATATGATCTGATTTACCATGCACAAAAGAAATGCAAAAAAGCCACTTATTATGCCTTTAATGCTGAAACTTTGGACAGTATCAGAAGGAGAATAATTCCGGATTCAATTGCAGATGCAATATATGCGTCCGATACGATTTATGTATTTAGCGAGTATGATGTAGGGGATGTACAATATACAGAATTGCTTATTGGAGATTCAGCTTCAATAGGATTCGGTTACCAGAATTTTAATTATGTATTTCAAATACCTGTGAGTAAACAAGAATCACAAGTATATGTTAGTTTGTCTGACACTACGAAAAGTAGAAAAAGAGGAGAGATAAGTCCTTATTCTTATATAGATATGATACGTTTAAAAATCAAGTCAGTTCAAAATGACTATGAATTTGAAGTTAAAAATTTTAGTTATGATCCCGCAATCTGGTTTTATATGACACCTGATATGCCATAATTAGAGGTGATATAATAAACATATTGGGTAAACGGTTATGGCTTATATTAGCCAAACAAATTGATGACACGAAACTCGTACAAATCTTGTCCAAATAAACTTATATCATAACGTTTGTAAGATGAAGCAACAAAGAGACACCAAGCCCAATAAGAACCAATCATTGTTTTTGTTTATTTTCTTCTTTTTCTATTATCTTACATACTTTATCCACCTCTCTTAGCGAGGGCATAATCTCTGGGTCTATCCATGTGAGAAAATCACTGATTATCATATACATATTCTTCACATAGGAGAAGTCGCATTTTCTATTTACGAAACATATCGGCTCGTTATGGTTGATGCGGTTGCGCAGTTCACGAACCTTCACTATAATATCGTTAATCTCCTTTCGTCCGTACCCGGAAGGCAGCTTCTTGAAAATCCGGCATGGTACACCAGCCAAAAGCGCATAGTGGTGCGTTTCATAAAAACTGTTCCAGAATCCCAAGGTCTGTTCAGCTATTACCCTGCCAGTCGTAACCTTGACACCCCGGTCGGCTATTTTCTTTTCTGCTTTCAGAACTTCTTTTAAGATATAGTCATTGGTAACTTTTTTCTTTGTCCGCTTGTTCGTATATGTCAGGGAAGAAGCAACCATGAATCCGGACTTCTGGTTGATAATCCAGTTCCGTCGGAGAAATGGCGTGCCAGCGCATAATGCAACTGGTTACGCAATATGACCTCAAAGGAAGACAGCAACGGATGAAATGCCTGTGCTATCTTCATGTTGGCAAAATAGAGCATGACTGCCTTGTTTTGTTGCGGTTGGTCGCCTTGTAATATTTGGAAACTCTTGAATTAGAATATAATCTGACTACTTTTTTATATTTCATTTTGCTTATTCAAATAAAAACCGTACCTTTGCATTGTAATGCTTGGTAAAGCCTCTGTTATCAAAACACGTAACCAAGTCAAGGATATACCCGTTCATCAAGAACGGGTTTTTTCGTTTATAACTATCCCATCTGTTTTACCCTACAAAAATAGCGAAAAAAGAAGGTCATGGAAAGTACTTCAGACCATTTTTAATATCAAGAAGTATAAAATCTCTTTT
>ENA-OPZC01000216-OPZC01000216.1-human-gut-metagenome-genome-assembly--contig:-NODE-216-length-11350-cov-1.947608_pt1 | contig 11350 bp, 7 predicted proteins | sample MGYA00242477_ERZ504491 | MGnify/ENA primary metagenome ERZ504491 (study PRJEB26092, sample SAMD00036249) | human gut metagenome | host: Homo sapiens | study: EMG produced TPA metagenomics assembly of... | reverse complement strand
GGAATGGATACCTCTTGTGGTAATAAAATTAGTTTGAGTAAGCTGTTTTTATTCTTTTTCTTTCAAGCTTTCATCAATGTCCTTGATTTTCTTCAGCACCAGTTCCATGTCTTTCTTCAGGCGCTCAATCTTGCGGGTGATGTCGGCCACCAGTGTATTTCCCTTCTTGGAAGAAGAATTCAGGAAGCCAAGGTTGTTTTCGTAGGTCTGGATGTCGTTTTTCAGCCCTTCGTAAGTGCGAACCAGGCGTTCACGGTCGCGGTAGAGATTTCCTTCTTTGTTGCCGTTAGTGCGTACACTGCTCAGGCGTTTTTCAGTAGCCGACAGGTGAAGGCGGTCGAACAGCTTGTCTACCAATGCATGGAATTCTTTATACAGACGGTCTTTTTCCTTGAAAGGAACGAAGCCGATGGCATTCCATTCCTTCATCAGGGCACGTACTTGTTCGGCAGTTGCATCGTCTGCAGTTCCGGCAGCTTCCAGGGCAGCCATACGCTTAATGACATCTTCTTTCTTGGCCAGGTTTTCCACTTCTTCCGAGCGTTGTGAAGAAGTCGCTTTGTTTTTCCGTTCAAAGAAATAATCGCAGGCACCTATAAAACGTTTCCATACGGCATCTGAATGTTTCTTGGCAACCGGACCGATGGTCTTCCATTCTTTCTGGAGCTTGGTCAGGATTTCAGCCGTTTCTTTCCAGTCGGTACTTTCTTTCAGGGCTTCAGCCTTTTCGCAGAACGCTTTTTTCTTTTCCAGGTTGGCTGCCATTGTTTCCTTCACAGATTTGAAGAAAGCAGCTTTCCGGCGGAAGAATTCATCGCAGGCAGCGCGGAAACGTTCGAAAATCTTGACGTTCATCTTTTGCGGAGCATAGCCGATGGTTTTCCATTTGGCCTGGAGGGCAAGGATTTCATTGGTCTTGTCTTCCCAGTCAGCAAAAGTAGTGAAGGTGTCATATTCCATACCTTCCACGATTTCGCAAATCACCGTCTTCTGGTCCAGGTTATTCTGTTCTTTTTCTTTCAGTTCTTCAAAATGCTGCTGGTGGCGTTTGTTGACAACCGTAGAGGCAGCCTTGAAACGGCTCCAGATTTCTTCGCGCAGGTCTTTGGCTACCGGGCCGATGGCACGGAATTCCTGATGAAGCTTCTGCAGCTGGTGGAAAGCAGAAATTACGTCAGGCTCTTCGGCCAGTTTTTCTGCAGCTTCGCACAAGCGGGTCTTCTGTTCCAGGTTTTTCTTGAAGTCATATTCGCGGAATTCATTGTTCAGCTTCACCATGTCATAGAATTTTTCGGTGTAAAGCTGGTAAGTCTTCCACAGTTCATTTACTTTCGCTACCGGAATCTGGCCTATTTCATTCCATTCCTGCTGTAACTTCTTAAATTCGTCGTATATCTTGTTGGTATCTTCCTGCGATTCGGTCAGGAACTTCATTCTTTCCAGGATACCCAGTTTCTTGGTCAGATTTTCTTCTTTTTCCTTTTTCTTGTGCAGCTGCTAAGGCATTTTCTCTTCTCCTTGATGGCGTTCATGACAGCTTTGAACTCTTCTTCTGCCGGTTCTGTTTCCGGAGTGAAGTCTTCTGCCTTTCCCCCCTTCGTCGATGAAAGCTTTCCGTGCCGCTTCTGATTTGGCTTTTTTGTAGTTTATAGAACGTTTGTTTAAGTGAATCGATTTCCTGCTTGTCGGTCAGGTCGTTTTTCTCGTTGATTTCCTTGAGGCGTTGCACCACTTCTTCCAGTGTCTGTTTGGGAGCGGATGTTTCCTTTTCGGTGTCTTCAACAGTAGGAACCGGTGCTTCAATGGATTGTTCCATCGGAGTTTCGGTTAATGGGCGGTTGGTTTCATTTACTTCCATCGTATATAGATTTTAAAGAGTATAATATCCTAGTTTTTTCTTTACCATTAGTAAAGGTTCTTACAAATTAAAGAAAAAAAATCTGATTTTCATACTTTTTCAGAAAAAAACTATAAGGTAAGAATCATTTTTAGAAATAGAAAGACGAGGAATGTGGCTCAGAAGGGCTTGTAGAGGGGGTGAAAAAAAACGTCTTTGCGTTTGAAAGAAAACGCAAGGACGTTTTGATTAAAACGCAAGTGCGTTTGAAGTAAAATGTACTTGCGTTTTACCTCAAACGCACTTGCGTTTTTCTTTAACAAAAATTTAGGATAATAATACGGTAATTCCCATGTACATGAGCATACCGATAATGTCGTTGGTAATGGAGATAAACGGGCCGGTGGCAATGGCCGGATCGATTTTCAGCTTTTCCAGTGTCATAGGCACCAGGGTGCCGAAAATGGAGGCAAACATGACTACCGCAAACAGACTGATGGATACCGAATAACTGACCGTAGCCGTAGCTCCGAAACGGATGAAGTTGTAGATATACACCAGCATGGAAATAATGGTGGCGTTGATAAGGGCTACAACGGATTCTTTCAGCACCTGCTTGAAAGTGTTTTCGGCGTTCAGTGAGCTGTTGGCCAGACCTTGCACGACCAATGCGGAGGACTGGGTTCCTACGTTTCCTCCCGTTCCACCGATAAGGGGAATGTAAAGCGCCATTTCCGGATGAGCGGCAAAGGTAGAGTCAAAGTTGCCCAGAATCATGGAGTTACCGATTCCACCCAGCATACCGATGAGCAGCCACGGAAGGCGCGCGGTGGTCTGGCGGAACACGTTGTCGTCTGTTTCTACGTCCTGTGACAAACCGGATGCCAACTGGTAGTCGCGTTCGGCCTGTTCACGAACCTCGTCCATTACGTCGTCTACGGTGATGCGCCCTACCAGACGGCCGATGCTGTCGACCACGGGAACGGCCACCAGGTCATACTTTTCAATGGTCTGCACCACCTCTTCAATGGGCGTATCCACATGGACGGAAATCGGGTCCTTCTTCATCACGTGTTTCACCTTGGAAACCGACGGACTGGTAATCATCTTTTTCAGCGGGAATACACCGCGCAGACGTTCATCGTCGTCTACCACATATACATAATATATCTCGTCCATTTCTTCTGCCTGCAGTCGCATTTCGCGCAGGCATTCGGGCATACTCCAGTTCTCGTTCACAATCACCATTTCCGTACCCATCAAACCACCGGCGGTGTCTTCGTCGTATTTCAGCAAGTCGACGATGTCGCCTGCCTGTTCGATGTCTTCAATGTGCGAAAGCACCTCTTCCTGCTTGTCCTCGTCCATTTCACGGATGATGTCTACGGCATCGTCCGAATCCATGTAGTCGACAAAGCGCTTGGCGATGGTTTCAGGGGGAAGTATTTCGAGGAATTTCTTTCGTGCATCCTCGTCCATTTCAATCAGTACGTCGGCTGCCGTTTCGTTGTCCAGCAGCAGGTAGATGAAGCGGGCATCTTCTGCGTCCAGCTCGTTGCACAGCTCGGCGATGTCGGCCGGATGCAGGTCCTTGATGACTTCTTTTAACTGGTCGGAATCTTTCTTCTCAATCAGTTCGGTGACTAATTTAATATCTTCGCTATTCATCTTGTAAACTCCTGATGAGGGTTGTTATCGTAGTCTGTAAGTCTCGTGTGCAGGGTCACTCGGCCTTTGCGGCTGAGGAATTCAAGGCTTCTTCCACCCGGTTGGTCAGGTCGATGAAGTCTTGTACGGAAAGCTGTTCAGGCCGTTTGTTGAAGATAGGGTCGGCACTGAGCGGATTTCCTTTCTCCAGAATCGGAGATATGGAGTTGCGGAGCGTCTTGCGGCGCTGGTTGAATGTCGTCTTGACAATCTGCTTGAACAACTGCTCGTTGCATCCCAACTCCTTGGTCTCGTTGCGGGTCATGCGGATGACGGCGCTCTTCACCTTGGGAGGAGGATTGAACACATGTTCGTGTACAGTGAACAGGTACTCCACGCTGTACCAGGCTTGAATCAGTACGCTCAGGATGCCGTAGGTCTTGTTGCCCGGACGAGCCGCGATGCGTTCGGCCACTTCCTTCTGAATCATGCCCGTGCAGCAGGGAATCAAGTCCTTGTAGTCGAGCATCTTGAAGAATATCTGGCTAGAAATGTTGTAGGGATAGTTGCCGGTCAGCACAAAAGGCTGTCCGTCGAAAAGTTGCCGGAGGTCCATTTTCAGGAAATCCTGCTCGATGATATGGTCTCCTAATTGCGGAAAATTCTCACGCAGGTAAGCCACCGATTCAAAGTCCAGCTCCACCACCTTGAGCGGGCGGTCTTTTTTCAGCAGGTATTGGGTGAGAACTCCCATTCCGGGACCTACTTCGAGAACGGGAAGGGCCGGGCAGGCGTCTACCGTGTCGGCTATGTCTTGTGCCACTTGCAGGTCTTTCAGGAAGTGTTGTCCTAAAAACTTTTTAGGTTTAACTAATTTCATACCTCAGGTTTTAAATGTTCGTATTATCTTTGTGACTTGCAAAGTTAAACATAAATCTTATATACAGACTGATTTTGGAACGAACAGGTTTAAAAAAAGTACTAAATAAGGTCTTCCAGATAGCGCTTCCGTTGGTACTCGGAGCGGCTATTCTGCTTTGGACATACCACGATTTTGATTTCCGGCGTGTGTGGAGCGTGCTGGATGGCGGCATGAATTATGGCTGGATGGCCTTTTCGCTGGTGTTTGGTGTGTTGGGACATCTGTTCCGCGGCTGGCGCTGGAATCTGACGTTAGCCCCGTTAGGTGAATACCCCAAGGTGTCGAACAGTGTGTATGCGGTTTTTGTGTCGTACGCGGCCAATCTGGTCGTACCGCGTGTGGGGGAGGTTTCCCGCTGCGGTATCCTGTCGAAGTACGACGGGGTTTCTTTCTCCAAATCGCTGGGTACGGTGGTGACGGAGCGTCTCATTGATACCATTTGTGTGCTGCTGATTACCGTAGTGACGCTGTTGCTCCAGTCGCGTGTGTTTGCGGCATTCTTTGAAAAGACCGGTACGAACATGGGCTTCTTTACGGGCTTGTTTACTTCCACCAACTTTTATATCACCCTCATCTGTCTGTTCGCCTTGGGCGTGCTGGCGTTTTTCCTGGTCCGCAATTTGACGGTATTTGCGAAAGTGCGCGGCATATTGAACGATGTGTGGGCCGGATGTTTGTCGCTTCGGCATGTAAAACATCCGTGGCTGTTCGCTTTTTACACCGTGGGCATCTGGGCATGCTATTTCCTGCAATTTTATGTAAGCTTTTATTGCTTTGACTTTTCTGCCTCACTGGGCTGGATGCCCGGACTGGTGATGTTTGTGGTGGGCAGTATTGCAGTGGCCGTTCCTACTCCTAACGGAGCAGGTCCGTGGCACTTTGCGGTCATTACCATGATGATGATGTATGGGGTAGGAAAGGAAGATGCCGGAATATTTGCCCTGCTGGTGCACGGTATTCAAACCTTTTTATTAATTTTGCTAGGTGTTTACGGGCTTGTAGCCTTACCACTTGTAAATAAGAAACGGACCGGGAAGTGAAATTGCTTTTCCGGAATAAAATCAAAAAATATAATATGAACGAAATTCTTTCTTTGGCTCCGCAGAATGTGTGGAAGCATTTCTATTCGTTGACGCAAATTCCTCGTCCGTCTGGACATTTGGAAAAAATTCAGGCTTTCTTGCTGGAATTCGGCAAGCAGGTAGGTGTGGAATCATTTCAGGATGAGGCTGGAAACATAATCTATCGCAAACCGGCCACTCCGGGTATGGAAGACCGGAAGTCTGTCATCCTTCAGGCTCACATGGACATGGTTCCTCAGAAAGACAAACATACACAGCATGATTTTGAAAAAGATCCTATTCCGGTTTATGTAGACGGCGAATGGGTGAAGGCTAAAGGTACCACATTAGGCTCAGACAACGGTATGGGTGTGGCAGCCATCATGGCCATTATGGAAGACAAGACCTTGAAACACGGTCCGCTGACTGCGCTGATTACTGCCGATGAAGAAACCGGTATGTATGGGGCGTTCGGCTTGAAACAGGGCACGGTGGAAGGAGAAATCCTGCTGAACCTGGATTCGGAAGAAGAAGGTGAACTTTATATTGGCTGTGCAGGTGGAGAAGACCTGACGGCTACTTTGGAATACAAGGAAGAAGAAACAGATCCGGAAGACGTGGCACTGAAGGTAACACTGAAAGGATTGCGTGGTGGTCACTCTGGTATTCAGATTGGCTGGGGACATGCCAATGCCAACAAGTTGATGGCTCGCTTCATGAACCAGGTGATTGCTTACGATGAGGCTTGTCTGGTGTCATGGGAAGGTGGAAACATGCGCAACGCCATTCCGCGTGAATGTGAAGTAGTGATTACCGTACCGGCTTCGGAGGTAGAAGATGTGCTGGCATTCGTGGGTGAATGCGAACAGGTATGGCGTGATGAATTCGCGACCATTGAAGACAACATCAGCTTTACGGCAGAGCGTGTGGACTTGCCGAAGATGATGGTGCCGGAAGAAATCCGTGACAACCTGGTGGACGCGATTTATGCATGTCCGAATGGAGTAGAACGTTTCATCCCGACTATCCCGGATACAGTGGAAACTTCTTCTAACCTGGCTATCGTAGAAATCGGCAATGGAAAGGCTGCCATTAAGGTATTGACACGCAGCTCTCGCGAATCAATGAAGGATTATCGCAATACGGCTATCGAAAGCTGTTTCTCTATGGCAGGTATGCACGTAGAACGTTCTGGCAGCTACTCTGGATGGGAACCGGATGTAAATTCACCGATTCTGCATGCCATGAAGGAATCTTATAAGGCACAGTTTGGTGAAACACCGGAAGTGAAAGTGATTCATGCCGGACTGGAATGTGGTATCATCGGTGCGGTTGTACCTGGACTGGATATGATTTCATTTGGTCCTACTTTGCAGTGCCCGCATACACCGGAAGAACGCTGTCATGTGCCGTCAGTGAAGAAGTTCTATGATTTCTTGCTGGCTACACTGGAAAATACACCGAGAAAGTAATATCCGTTAGTGGGTAAATAGATACGGAGGCTGTCCGATTCCCGTAAAAGGGAAAGGGGCAGCCTCCGTTTTTTTGTTTCGATTTTCTGTGGTTTTACTTCTTTTAATGAAAATCTGTGCAGTAAATCAGGGTTTTGGTTTTATCTTTATAAAGACAACCTTGTAAAACTTAAAATTGGAAATTATGAACAGACTATTCTTGATATGTGCCACGGGATTGTTGGCTTTTATGTTCCCTTTGGCGGGGATAGCTCAGAATTACGACCGTCTTTGGAAGGAGGTAGAGGAAATCCGGAAGAAAGATTTGCCGCAGACCTTGATTTCACAGGTGAACCAGATTTATGAAAAGGCAAGGAAGGAGAAGAATGCTCCGCAGATGCTGAAAGCGTATCTTTCGCGGGTGGAATGTCAGGTGGGGCTGACACCGGACAGTTTGCAGCGTGAACTTTGTCGACTGAATGCATGGGCTGCAGAGGAGAACGATCCTTTGCAGAAAGCCGTGTTGTCGTTTCTGTCAGGATACTATAAGTTGGAATCCGCTCCTCAGGAAGTGGACAGTGCATTGTATGAGTTTGACCGGGCAGTAAAGGATAAGGAGGTCTTGCTGGGCGTAGCTACGACCGATTTTCGTCCGATGGCTGAACAAGGCAAATGGAGCCAGCGCTATTTCGGTGACAATATGTACGATTTGCTGTTACGCCAGTCCATCTTTCAGCTTCTATGGAATGGAGGAGGAAGCAAGGCCGTACAGTTGGCCGTGTTCGACAAGTATGAAAAGCTGATTGCACAATACGAGGCGGCAGGAAATCGTGACGCGGAATTATTGACACGTCTGGAGCGATTGATGTACTGGCAGCGTAATGGATGGAGGTATCCGCAACAGCTGTCGGACGAGCAGGTGCTGGAGCAGTTGCAGGCGTGGGAAAAAGCCTATGACGGAGTAGATGCCTGTGCGGCGTTGTATGTGTCATGGGCCGATTTCTATCATCAGAAACAAGATTTCGTGTCCGAAATGAAGGTGATAGAAGAAGGAATAAAACGGTATCCATCTTCGGAATTCACGGCCGATTTGAAAGATAAGCAGCGAATAGTGTGCATGCCATCACTTTCGGTGCAGGTAACTCATCCTTATCCGCAGACGGAAGCGGAACTTCGTGTCACCAGCAAGAACCTGAAAGGGGCGACACTGGAATGGTATAGGCTGAACCTGAAGGCTTCTTCTTCTGTGTTTGCACAGAATCTGGAGCATGCGGACCTGATAAAGAAGTATGGTACACTGGTGGATAAAGTGCGGTTGGACTTGCCGGATACTCCCGCGTACAAGGATACGGTTTCTGTGCTGACCAGCCGGATGCCCGAGGCGGGGATTTATATATTGAAATCAATCCCCGACGGCTATCAGGATAAAACGGGATACGATGTAGTGCATCTGTCTGCATTGCAGGTGGTTTCTTTCCCGATGGAAAGAAGGCAGACGGAGTGTCATGTGGTGGACTGTAAGGCCGGAAAGCCGGTCGCAGGGGCAGAATTGGTGTTTTATTCCATTCCTGTGCCAGGAAATTATACCTTATATAAGACGTTTAAGACCGATAAGCAGGGCAAGGTAGTAGTGCCGGACATGAAAGAATCATTGTGGATGCATGCACGTGCAGGCAAGGATGAGTTTATGCAGGTGGCTTACTGGTCCAGAAGGGTGTTGCCGACGGTCAATGACAGCAAGAAGAAGGTGGATCGCATGGATTTGTTTACTGACCGTGCGTTGTACCGCAAAGGGCAGACAGTGTACGTGTCCGGAGTGGCTTATACGCAGGAAGGTGATAGTGTAGAGGTACGCAAAGATGCGGCCATCTGGCTGGCCTTGCGGGATGCCAATAACCGGGAGATAGCCCGGAAAGAATTGACTACGGATGACTTCGGTGCATTTTCAGCGGAATTCCAATTACCTTCGGAAACATTGGCCGGCATGTTCCGGATAGAATCCAACAAGGCTTCCTGTTATATCCGAGTGGAAGAATACAAGCGTCCGACGTTTGAAGTCACCTGGAAGGAAGTGCAGGAAGCTTACACGATGGGGGATTCCTTGCAACTGGAAGGTACGGCGAAAAAGTTTTCCGGTGCACCGGTACAGGGCGGTAAGGTGCGTTATACCTTGACTCGTTCAAAGGCCTGGTTCTGGCGAAGCATGGCAGGAGAACAACAGTTGGCAGAAGGTGAACTGATAACTTCAGCCGACGGAACGTTTGCGGTGAAGGTTTGTCTGGAACGTCCGGATGCGGAAGTCTCTTTAGGCTGGGACGGATTCTATCGTTATCAGGTGAAGGTGGAAGTGACAGATGCGGCCGGTGAAACGCAGGAAGGTGTACTGGTGCTTCCGGTGGGTGAACATGCCATCGGATTACAGATAAAGGGATTGCCGGAAAAGTGGCTCGTGAGAAACTGGATAAGATGCAGGTACAGGCATTGAACATGCAGCAACAGCCTGTGGCATTGGATGTGGTCTGCTCACTTTATACATTGGATGAGGCCGGAAAGAAGCAGCAAACAGTATGGGGGGATACGGTGAAATCCGGACAGCCTTTCCTGCCGGAAGCATGGAAGAAGTTGGCTTCCGGAAAATACTTGCTGGAGGTAACCGCCAGTGATGAGCACGGGCGTCCTTGTCGTGCAGAGCAGGAGCTTGTACTCTTTTCGTTAAAAGACCGGGTTCCTCCGGTAAAGACTGTGGAATGGTTCTATCAGGACGGTACACAGTTGGAGGAAACGCAGCCGGTGACCTTGTATGTGGGTAGCAGTGAAAAGAATGTACATTTGTTCTATCATGTGTACAGTGGCAACCGGATGCTGGTGTCTGACTCGTTTGTGCTGAACGAGGAAATCCGTTCGTTTGATTATACGTGGCGGCCGGAATACGGCGATGGAATCACCGTCAGCTTTGGATTTATGAAAGACGGTATCTGGTATTCCAAGCAAGTCGCTTTGAAACGTCCGGTACCGGAGAAAAAACTGACATTGAAGTGGGAAGTTTTCCGTGACCGTTTGCGTCCGGGCACAGAAGAAACCTGGACCATGCAGATTCTGGATGCGGCAGGCAAACCGGCGGATGCCCGTTTGCTGGCTACCTTGTATGATGCTTCGCTCGACCGTTTGTGGGATAACCCGTGGAATTTCCAGGTGGGCTTCAGCCGATATACTCCTTCAGTCATGCCGTTTATTCAGTCAGTGAATAGCATCGCGATGGCTTATTCGCCTTTCTATACTTATTCATTGTCTTCTGTATATACTCCTGACAACTGGCAGTTGTATAGCCGGTTGTGGGTTCCTTCTTTGCGTCAGTATAGAACCTTCTCTCGAAACGGTCTGATGGTACGCGGGGCAGGAATCATGATGAAGGCTGCGGCTGCAGCACCAGATGCCATGAGGGCGGATGAGGCTTTGAATGCGCAGGCGGGATTCACGCAGGACGATGGAGTGGTAGAAGTAGAACTTCAGTCTGAAACGATTCCTTTGGAAACGGAACAGACGATGACTTTACGCGAGAATTTTGCAGAAACGGCTTTCTTCTATCCTGATTTGCGTACAGATTCAACCGGAACCGTACGATTGGTATTTACCGTACCAGATGCATTGACGCAGTGGAAGTTCAGAGGCCTGGCACATACCCGCTGCATGGATTACGGACTCCTGCAGGCGGAAACCCGGACCGAAAAACCGTTTATGATTCAGCCTAACTTGCTTCGTTTCCTTCGTAGAGGGGATAAAACCTCACTGGCCGCTTCTTTGATTAATCTGTCAACGGAAGAGGTGAAAGGGGCGGTACGTCTGGAGTTGGTGAATCCGATGGATGAAAGTGTGGTGTATCAGGCCGTGCAGGATTTCCAGGTGAAGGCAGGAGAAACGGGCAGTGTACGTTTTACTTTCCCGGTAAATATGGATGGCGAGGTCTTGATTTGCCGGATAAAGGCAGAAGCTGGCGAGTTTAGTGACGGAGAACAGCATTATCTTTCTGTGCTGACTGACAAGCAATGGATGACGGAAACCTTGTCCTTGCAGGTGAAAGGCGGGGAATCTCAGGAAGTGAACCTGAAGGATTTGTTTAACGGACAGAGCAAGACGGCCCAGAACCGGCAGCTGACCATCGAACTGACTTCTACTCCGATATGGTATGCCGTACAGGCACTTCCGGTAGTGGGAAATCCACAGCAGGACGATGCGTTCTCCTGGGCTTCGGCTTACTACGCCAATGCGGTGGCACGGAAAATTGTGGAACTGAATCCGCAGATTCAGCCTGTGTTTGAAGCTTGGAAAAAGCAAGGAATAAAGAAAGAAACGTTGTGGAGTGAACTGGAGAAGAACCAGGAACTGAAAAGCTTGTTGCTGGCCGAAAACGCCTTGGCTGGCTCAGGCGGCAGAT
>ENA-OPZC01000214-OPZC01000214.1-human-gut-metagenome-genome-assembly--contig:-NODE-214-length-11358-cov-1.988870_pt1 | contig 11358 bp, 10 predicted proteins | sample MGYA00242477_ERZ504491 | MGnify/ENA primary metagenome ERZ504491 (study PRJEB26092, sample SAMD00036249) | human gut metagenome | host: Homo sapiens | study: EMG produced TPA metagenomics assembly of... | reverse complement strand
CCGTACATATATTGACCCGCAAACAGCGAAAACGATTTCTTCCGGGGCAAACGGTCCGGAAAAGGGAAAACTGGTGGATATACAGACCTCGTACGTGCTTCCTTTGTCTTTCGACATTGTGAATCCGGAATGGAAAGAGCAGTTTGCGGCTAATTTGGCGCATACGGTGCAGCGGGAGAATGTGGCGGATGATGGAAAGACTTATCCGGCTTACTCGCTGATGACGGGATTTATCGGTACGGCATGGATTAGCAAGGCACTTTCTGACAATGGATATGATGAGGTAGCCTATAACTTGCTGCAACAGAAGACTTATCCTTCGTGGCTGTATTCTGTAGAACAGGGAGCTACTACCATTTGGGAACGTCTGAACTCATATACGCATGTCGACGGATTTGGCGAGAACAACCGGATGAACTCGTTTAACCATTATTCCTTTGGAGCCGTCGGGGCATGGATGTATGCCTATTCGCTGGGTATTATGCGGGATGAGAACCATCCGGGATTCAAGCATTTTGTACTTTGTCCGAAGGTAGACCCTACAGGAAAGATGACTTTTGCCAGAGGATATTATGATTCGTTGTACGGACGTATAGAAAGTGCATGGGAAGTGAAAGACGGAGAAGTGAGATATTCATTCACGGTTCCGGCAAATACCAGTGCGACACTTTATTTGCCTACTGCCTCTATGGATAGCGTAACTGAAAATGGCCGTACACTCCAGGCTGGAAAAGAGGGCATAAAAGACGTGTCGTATCAGAATGGAATGTGTAAGGCGGAATTGTTGTCGGGAACTTACCATTTTGTAGTGAAATAATTCCCGGCTATATATTGGTATAAAACAAAACAACCTCCTTCTGCTTACGGTGAGTGATTCTTCAGTGCAGAAGGAGGTTGCTTTTTATTCTCTTCCAAATTTTTTTCGGTAGGATTGCGGAGTGTATCCTGTATATTTCTTGAAAACCTTGGTAAAATAAGGTATATCGTCAAAGGTCAGGTAGTAGGCTATTTCTTTGGTACTTCGTTGAGTGGTGGCCAGCAAATCTTTGGCCTGCTGGATTTTCAGTTCCTGAATGTAGTGTGCCGGAGAAAGTCCGGTATACTCTTTGAATAGTTTCCGGAACCAGGAATAACTCATGTGCAGGGAATCGGCTACTTCTTCCGGGCCGATACCTTTTAACAGGTTCTCGCGGATGAATACCTTGGCTTTGCTAATCTGCTCGGTGGCTTTGTTGTCGAACTCGTAGTTCTGCGAGTAGTACATGGTCATGCCTAAGATAAGATTGGCAATGCCAGCCAGATATTGTTGACAGGCCGCTTTTTCTTCCATGGCCACTTGAATGGCTTGTTCGTAAAGTTTAACGATACTGTCCTGCACACCGATGTGATATACAATCTGGTCTTTCGCAAAGAAGTTGTTTTGGAAACGGCTGTCCATGTTGATTCCCTGAAATCCGATCCAGTATTCCTGCCAGCCGGTTTTTTTATCGGGAAAATAGCTGTGCCATACGTGAGGCTGGAGAATCAAGATGTCTCCTTCCTTGATTTCGATAAATGTGTCGGGAGAGGTATAGAAATAGCCTTTTCCGTGAGTGATGTATAATAGCTGGTAGCTGTCCAGCACACGGCCGCGTGAGGGAGTGAAATAAAAGGCATCCGGATGTCCGGTACGAGGTGGGTACACCGGGTAATTGGGTGGTATGGGTTCCGAGCCTACGGTGTCCACGGTAATTCCCCAGTCTATATCGCGCGGACTTCGTACCAGATATTTATAGTTTACGCTGTTCTTTTCCATTTTTTGTCCCTTTCTTCGCAAAGATAAAAAATCCCTGATAAACTCCTGAATTTTCGTTAGCAGGAAAAATCAAAAACTTATATTTTAAAGTCATTTCTTCCGCAAGAAGGGAATTTTTTCTTTCTACTTTTGCCACAGTAGTTAACCAAATAAACTTTTAGCATGGATTCCAAATATTTTATTGCATTTGATTTAGGAGCAACTAGCGGAAGAACCATATTGGGGACGCTGACCGGTGATAAATTGACACTGGAAGAAGTTACCCGCTTCCCGAACCAGATGCTGCAACTCAACGGACATTTTTACTGGAATATTTTTTCCTTGTATGAGAATTTGAAGAGAGGGCTGGCTGCCGTGGCACAGAAAAAAGTACCTGTCACTTCTATCGGTATTGATACATGGGGAGTGGATTTTGCTTTTGTGAACGAGGAAGGGGCATTGATAGGCCTTCCGTATGCGTATCGTGACCCGCAGACCATCGGTAAGAAGGAAGAGTTCTTTGAAAAGGTGATGCCGGCAGATGAGTTATATGGAAAGACGGGAATCCAGCACATGGATTTCAACAGTATTTTCCAGTTGTACACGTTGAAACAACGGAAGGACTTCGGACTGACGCACGCCAGTCGTCTGCTCTTTATGCCGGATGCGCTTTCTTACTTGTTGACAGGCAAGATGGTGACAGAATATACCATTGCATCTACTTCTCAGTTGCTGAATCCGGAAACACGCAAATTAGATGAAAAATTGTTGGAAGTCCTGGGTGTCAGCAAATCCTTGTTTGCGGATATGGTGGAACCGGGAGCTAAAATCGGTATGCTGACTGAGGATTTGTGTGAAGAACTTCAGATAGAATCTGTTCCGGTAATTGCTGTGGCCGGACACGATACTGCTTCTGCCGTAGCGGCTGTACCGGCTGCCAACAAGAACTTTGCTTACCTGAGTTCAGGTACATGGTCATTGATGGGAATTGAAACAGATGGTCCGGTTGTGAATGAAAAGACAACTCACTATAATATTACTAACGAAGGAGGAGTAGACGGTACCATTCGCTTGCTGAAGAATATCACAGGTATGTGGATTGTAGAACAATGTCTGAAGAAATGGCATAAGGAAGGAACGGATTATACTTATCCGCAGATGGTGGAACTGGCTCAGGCTGCTCGCCCGTTTGCTTGCTTCATCAATCCGGATGATCCGGGATTTACCAATCCACAGGATATGCCTAAAGCCATTTGTGAGTATTGTGCACGTACCGGACAGAACGCACCGCAGACACATGGTGAGTTTATCCGTATCATCTTTGAGAGTCTGGCATTGAAATACCGTGAGGTACTCGATGTATTCCGTGAACTTTCCGTAAATCCGATTGAAAAGTTGCATATTATTGGAGGAGGTTCACGCAACAAGCTGCTGAATCAGTTTACTTCAAATGCTATCGGCTTGCCGGTTGTGGCCGGACCGAGCGAGGCATCTTCAATTGGAAATATCATGCTTCAGGCTAAAGCAGCCGGAGTAGTAAGTACGTTGCAGGAAATGCGTAACGTGATTTCTGTCAATGTGGAACCGGATTATTTCTCACCGGCGGATGCGGAAGTGTGGAATGAAGCTTATCAGAAATATATATCAATCATTAAAAAATAATTTGCCATGAAAGAACAACAGATTATCAATGCGTATGAAATAGCGAAAGAACGCTATGCCAAATTGGGTATCGATACGGATGCCGTAATGGAAACTTTACAGTCTGTACCTATGTCTATGCACTGCTGGCAGGCAGACGATGTGACCGGATTCGAATCACAGGGTTCACTGACCGGAGGTATTCAGGCTACCGGAAATTATCCGGGAAAGGCTCGTAACATTGAAGAATTGCGTGCAGATATCCTGAAGGCTGCTTCTTACGTACCGGGAAAACATCGCTTGAACTTGCACGAAATATATGGTGAATTCGGCGGACAGTTTGTTGACCGTGACCAGGTGGAAGTAAAACATTTTGAAGGCTGGATGCAGTGGTCAAAAGAGAATGACATGAAGCTGGATTTCAACTCTACTTCTTTCTCTCACCCGAAGTCTGGAAACTTGTCTTTGTCAAATCCTGACAAGGCTATCCGTGATTTCTGGATTGAACATACCAAACGCTGCCGTGCCATTGCTGAAGAAATGGGTAAGCGTCAGGGAGATCCTTGTATCATGAACTTGTGGGTACACGATGGTAGCAAGGATATTACCGTAAACCGTATGAAGTACCGTGCATTGCTGAAAGATTCTTTGGACCAGATTTTTGCACAGAAGTACGATCACATGAAGGACTGCATCGAATCAAAAGTATTCGGTATTGGTCTGGAAAGCTATACAGTGGGTTCTAACGACTTCTATATTGGTTATGGTGTACAGAACCAGAAACTGATTACACTCGATACCGGTCACTTCCATCCGACAGAAAGCGTGGCTGATAAGGTTTCTTCTCTGTTGCTCTATGTACCGGAACTGATGTTGCATGTAAGCCGTCCGGTTCGTTGGGACTCAGACCATGTAACTATCATGAACGACGATACACTCGATTTGTGCAAGGAAATCGTACGTTGCAATGCGTTGAACCGTGTTCACATCGGTTTGGATTACTTCGATGCTTCTATCAACCGTATCGGTGCGTATGTAATCGGTATGCGTGCTACACAGAAGTGCCTGTTGCAGGCGTTGCTCGAACCGCTGAACACGCTGCGTGACTATGAAGAAACTGACCGTGGCTTCCAGCGTCTGGCATTGCTCGAAGAATGCAAGTCATTGCCTTGGGGAGCTGTATGGGATATGTTCTGCTTGAAGAACAATGTACCTGTAGGCGAAGAATACATTGCTGAAGTAGAAAAATACGAAGCAGAAGTAACTTCTAAGAGAAATTAATCTTACAGCCGGATGGCGGGAAAAGCTTGTCTTGTCCGTTGTCCGGCTGGCTTAATTTATAGGCTATGGAAATCATTATCGGATTGTTGATTATTGCAGTGGGAGCATTCTGCCAGTCGAGCTGCTATGTACCCATCAATAAAATAAAGAACTGGAGCTGGGAATCTTACTGGATTGTGCAGGGAGTTTTTGCCTGGCTTGTTTTTCCTTTCTTGGGCGCGTTGCTGGCTGTTCCGGACGGACACAGCCTTTTTGAGGTTTATGCAGCTCATCCAGCCGATACGCTTTGGGCGATGTTCTTCGGTGTACTCTGGGGAGTGGGTGGTCTGACATTTGGTTTGAGTATGCGCTACCTTGGAGTAGCATTGGGACAGTCTATCTCGCTGGGTACCTGTGCCGGACTGGGAACAATCTTGACGCCCATATTTACTGGTCATATGGAGGAACTGACCATGCCGGTGATTGTGGGAGTGATTGTGACTTTGCTGGGTATTGGCATCATCGGTTATGCCGGAAATATGAAGTCTGCCAGTCTGAGCGAGGAAGAAAAGAAAAAAGCTGTGAAAGATTTCAATTTTACTAAAGGAATTTTCGTAGCTTTATTGGCCGGTTTCATGAGCGCCTGTTTCAGCATCGGATTAGGATTCGGACAGAGTTTGTGTTTCCCGGAAAGCGCAGAAGTGTATAAAACTTTGCCGGCTACTCTTATGGTAACTGCCGGAGGTTTCCTTACCAACATGGTGTATTGTTTTTATCAGAATGCAAAGAACAAGACATGGGGTGACTATGGAAAGATCTCGCTGTATGTAAACAACATTCTGTTCTGTGCGTTGGCCGGTGTGTTATGGTATAGTCAGTTCTTTGGCTTGAGTCTGGGAAAAGGTTTCCTGATAGCTTCACCGGTACTGCTTACGTTCTCCTGGTGTATCCTGATGTCGCTAAACGTGACATTCTCGAATGTGTGGGGAATTATTTTGAAGGAATGGAAAGGATGTTCTGCAAAGACCATCTGGGTACTGGTACTGGGACTGATTGTCCTGATTGTATCTTCTTTCCTTCCGCAGTTATTGAAATAAAAATCAAATTTAAATACATAATATAATGAAATCAATTCTTGAAGGACGTCCGGGTTTGGCCCGTGAAATCAATAAAGTGGCTGAAGTGGCCGGATATTTGTGGCAAAAAGGATGGGCTGAACGCAACGGTGGAAATATCACGATCAATGTAACAGAGTTTGTGGACGATGAAATCCGTCAGATGCCGGCCATCAGTGAACCGAAACAGATTGGAGCAGTATTACCGCATCTGAAAGGCTGTTACTTCTTCTGCAAAGGTACACAGAAACGTATGCGCGACCTGGCTCGCTGGCCGATGGAAAACGGTTCAGTGATTCGTATCTGCGACGATTGTGCCAGCTATGTCATTATTGCTGATCAGCCGGTCATGCCGACTTCGGAAGTGGCTTCTCACCTGACGGTTCACAATACGCTGATTGCGGAAGGTGCCCAGAAAAAGGCTACTGTACATACACACCCCATCGAACTGGTGGCCATGAGCCATACTCCGAAGTTCCTGGAAAAAGATGTACTGACTTATCTGTTGTGGAGTATGATTCCGGAAACAAAGGCATTCTGTCCGCGTGGATTGGGTATCGTACCTTATAAAATGCCGAGCTCAGTAGAACTGGCAGATGCTACACTGAAGGAACTGGACGACTATGATGTGGTAATGTGGGAAAAACACGGTGTGTTTGCTGTCGGTACCGATGTAATGGATGCATTCGACCAGATTGACGTGCTGACCAAGGTGCCCAGATTTACATCAATGCCCGTTGTATGGGATTTGAACCGGACGGTATGACGAAAGAACAAATGCAGGAACTGACGGACGTGTCCATCTTCCGAAATAAATATTAAATCTAACCTTTTAAAACCATGAAATTATGTACAGAATGATTTTGAACGAAACTTCTTACTTTGGTGCCGGATGTCGCGAAGCTATCGCTACAGAAGCAGGCCGTAGAGGTTTCAAGAAAGCTTTTTTTGTGACTGACAAGGACCTGATTCGTTTTCACGTAGCCGACAAGGTAGTGGAAGTATTCGAAAAGGCAGGTATTCCTTACGAAATATACAGTGATGTAAAAGCCAACCCCACCATTGCCAATGTACAGAACGGTGTGGCTGCTTTCAAGGCTTCCGGTGCCGACTTTATCGTCGCATTGGGTGGCGGTTCTTCCATTGACACGGCGAAAGGTATCGGTATCGTAGTAAACAATCCGGAATTTGCCGATGTGCGTTCATTGGAAGGAGTAGCAGATACGCGCCATAAAGCAGTGCCGACTTTTGCTCTGCCTACTACTGCCGGAACTGCAGCTGAGGTAACCATCAACTATGTGATTATTGATGAGGCTGCTACCAAGAAAATGGTATGTGTAGACCCGAACGATATTCCGTCGGTAGCTATCGTAGACCCTGAACTGATGTATTCTATGCCGAAGGGCCTGACTGCGGCTACAGGTATGGATGCCCTGACACATGCCATTGAAAGCTACATTACTCCGGGAGCTTGGGTGATGTCAGATATGTTTGAACTGAAAGCCATTGAGATGATTGCCAAGAACCTGAAGGCTGCCGTAGACAATGGCAGTGATCCGGTAGCTCGTGAAGCCATGTCGCAGGCACAGTATATTGCCGGAATGGGATTCAGCAACGTAGGTTTGGGAATCGTTCACTCTATGGCTCATCCTCTCGGTGCACACTATGACACTCCGCACGGCGTAGCCAATGCATTGCTGTTGCCTTACGTCATGGAATACAATGCAGAATCTCCTGCTGCACCGAAATACCTGGATATTGCCAAGGCAATGGGAGTAGATACTGCCGGCATGAGCGAAGCAGAAGGTGTAAAAGCTGCGGTAGAAGCTGTTCGCCAGCTTTCTTTGAGCATCGGTATTCCACAGAAGTTGCATGAAATCGGTGTGAAGGAAGAAGACTTGCATCAGTTGGCTATCGATGCATTCAATGATGTCTGCACTGGAGGTAACCCGCGTCAGACTTCAGTAGAAGACATTGAAGCACTCTACCATAAGGCTTTCTAAGCATCGCATATTATTTTATATTACAAAACGTCCGCAGTTTCCGGTGAGTTTTCCGGGACTGTGGACGTTATTTTTTTGAAGACTCCTTCCTGGTAAAAAAACGCCTTTACGTTTGGATTGAAACGCAAGGGCGTTTAAGATGAAATGTACTTGCGTTTGGTTTCAAACGTCCTTGCGTTTTAGAGTAAACGTAATTGCGTTTTTGGGCAGGCATTTTCTCCTTAATTTTCCTTGCTCTTTCGCTGTACAATGCGGGCATCGGCAGGTACACTTTCCGTCACCCAGATGTTACCTCCAATGGTAGCTCCTTCACCGATGGTGATGCGTCCTAATATGGTGGCATTGGAGTAGACAATTACATTGTCTTCCAGTATCGGGTGGCGTGGAATACCCTTGATGGGGTTTCCCTGTTCGTCGCAAGGGAAACTCTTGGCACCCAATGTGACACCCTGGTACAGTTTCACGTGATTGCCGATGATGCAGGTCGCACCGATTACGACACCCGTACCGTGGTCAATGGTAAAATGATGTCCGATTTGCGCACCCGGATGGATGTCGATTCCGGTTTCAGAGTGAGCCATTTCCGTGATGATACGCGGAATAAGAGGTACGTTGAGGCGGTGAAGTTCGTGGGCAATCCGGTAGTTAGTCACTGCACGGATAACGGGGTAACAGCAGATGATTTCACCAAAGCAGGTGGCAGCCGGATCACCATAGTACGCAGCTTCTACGTCTGTAGCCAAAATCCGGCGGATTTCCGGCAGACGGCTGATAAACTCAGCCGCTAATTGAGTAGCCGTGGCACGGCAAGGTGACTGACAGTCACACTGGCCTGAGTTTTCCACTCCGAAGCACAGTCCGGCCTGTATCTGTTCAATAAGCAGAGAGAACAGTTCTTCAATATTGACACCAATGTGGTAATTGATGGTCTGGCTGTTGATGGTAGAATTGCCAAAGTAGCCGGGGAACAAGATGGCACGTGACAGTTCTACGATGCGTTCCAGTGATTTTCCGGAAGGAAGCGGTTCACCTTCTCTGTGCTGATGGAACAGCCCACGGTAAGATTGGCTGTCGGAAAGTTCGTCAACAGCCTTTGTCAGTATATGTGTGTAATCAATTGGGCTCATAAGCATTCCTTTTTGATAATTGGCAAAAGTAACGATATTTTGTGATGAATCCAATAAAATCTTATTTTTGTAGAAAAATCAGAATGGTATGGTAGTAAACAAGAAAAATCCGTTTGCTTTCAAGGCAAAGCAGAGCAATAAGAAAAAGACAAGTGGAAAACGGGTGGGAAAGTCCCGTCCGGAGAAAGCGAATAACCAGTTGAACCGCAGGGTGAAATAATAAAAATCCCCGCTTCCTTTTAGAACGTTTTTGTACTCTAAAAAGAAGCGGGGAAATTATTTATTTAAACGCGGTTCGTCAAGTTTCAGCCAATACGAAATCCAGCTGTTTCTTAGCCAGGTTAGCACGGGCTACCTTAATCTTAATCGGGTCGCCAAGACTGAATTTCTGGTGGTGACGACGTCCGATGAGACAGTAGTTCTTTTCGTCGAACTCGTAGAAGTCGTTGCCGAGGTCGCGCATGGCAATCATACCCTCGCACTTGTTTTCGTTGATTTCCACGTAGAGTCCCCATTCTGTCACACCGGAAATTACACCATCGTACACTTCTCCGATACGTTCACCCATAAATTCCACCTGTTTGTATTTCACGGATGCGCGTTCTGCACTGGCTGCAGTCTGCTCCATTGCCGAACTGTGTTCGCAGAGAGTTTCATACTTGTCGGCTTGTGCGCTTCGTCCTCCTGCCAGGTAACGGGTAAGCAGCCGGTGTACCATCAAGTCCGGATAACGGCGGATAGGAGAGGTGAAGTGCGTGTAGTAATCGAATGCCAGTCCGTAGTGTCCGATGTTATAAATTGAATAGCGTGCTTTCTGCATGGCGCGTAAAGACACTGTTTCTATCAAGTTCTGTTCTTTCTTTCCTTCAATTTCGCCTAACAAGTGATTGATGGACTTGGATACTTCTGCTTTGCTACCTCCTGTGCGGATTTTGTAACCGAAGCGGGCGATAAACTGATTCAGGTTATCCAGCTTGTCAGGTTCGGGCAGGTCGTGGATACGATAAGGAAGTACCTTCGGCTTTTTGTTCTTAGGAACTTTTCCTACGTATTCTGCCACCGTTTTGTTGGCTAACAGCATGAATTCTTCAATCAGCTTGTTGGCTTCTTTAGACACCTTGAAGTATACGCTGAGCGGTTTACCGGTCTCGTCAATTTCAAATTTTACTTCACAGCGGTCAAAGTTGATAGAGCCGGCAGCCATTCGTTTCTCTCGCAGAATCTGTGCCAGACGATTCAGTTGAAGTACCTCTTCCTTGTAGTCACCTTCTCCTGTTTCAATGATTTGCTGTGCTTCTTCGTACGTGAACCGACGGTTGGATTTGATTACCGTATGACGGATGCGGTAGTTTTTCACTTCCGCCTTTTCATTCATTTCGAAAATGACAGAATAAGCCAGTTTTTTCTTCATCAGGACGCAGGGAGCAAATAAAGTTGCACAAACGTTCCGGCAGCATCGGGATGGTACGGTCTACCAGATAGACAGAAGTCGCACGTTTGGCTGCTTCCTTGTCGATGATGCTTCCTTCTTTTACATAGTGTGATACGTCCGCAATATGCACACCTACTTCCCATAAGCCGGGTTTCAGGGTGCGGATGGACAACGCATCGTCAAAGTCTTTGGCATCTTTCGGGTCGATGGTGAATGTCACGACATCGCGGAAATCTTCGCGTTCGGCATAATCTTCCGGCGTGATGTCGGCCGATAGTTTCTCTGCTGCAGCTTCTACTGCCTGCGGATATACGTACGGCAATCCGTATTCAGCCAGAATAGCGTGCATTTCAGTAGTGTTGTCACCCGCTTTTCCGAGGATGTCGATCACTTCACCAAACGGATTCTTTGCTTCTTCCGGCCATTCGGTAATGCGGACAATAGCCTTATCGCCGTTCTTCCCGCCTTTCAGCTTGTCTTTCGGGATAAAGATGTCGTTAGCCAGGGTGCTGGTTTCCGTAAGCAGGAACGCATAATTCTTACTGACTTTCAATACGCCGACAAAGGTTTCGTTGGCGTGTTCCAAAATCTCGATTACCTGCGCTTCCAGCTGATGCTTTTTACGTTTGGCACACAAGGCAACTTTCACCTTGTCATTGTTCATTGCATGGGCAGAGTTGCGTTCCGCAATGAAAATGGGTTCTCCTCCCTCTTCAGGGATAAACGAGTTCTTTCCATTGCTTTTACGTACGAAGGTTCCGGTCAGAATCTGTCCTTTGTCATTGATTTTATAGCGCCCTTTTTCGATTTCAATCAGGAAGTTGTCTTCCAACATTTCTTCCACTACATCGATGCAGAGCATTTTTCCTGGATGGGTTGTAAGTTTTAGAGCTTGGAACAACTGCTTGAGGCTGAATGCTTCATTCGGCTTTGTACGGAAATAGTTGAGCAGTATCTCTACGAGCTCTTTTTTTCTTCAGGTGCTTTCCGCCCTTTTCTTTTTCTT
>ENA-OPZC01000211-OPZC01000211.1-human-gut-metagenome-genome-assembly--contig:-NODE-211-length-11453-cov-1.643652_pt1 | contig 11453 bp, 9 predicted proteins | sample MGYA00242477_ERZ504491 | MGnify/ENA primary metagenome ERZ504491 (study PRJEB26092, sample SAMD00036249) | human gut metagenome | host: Homo sapiens | study: EMG produced TPA metagenomics assembly of... | reverse complement strand
TTTCTTTTTTCGATAATCCTTTCCAATAATCGATATTTGTCAATAAAAATCGATATTATCATATTGAGTATTGTTAAGTTCCCTTGTTTTGTCGATATTTACATATAACCTCCCAGTTTAATCCTATTCCTCATTTGAACTTCTCCGTACATTTGTTTTCGTAAAAACATTATCTGAATAATACTTATGAAAGCAAAATTAATATTAGCCTCTTTATTTTTATCCATGACCGGATTGTCGGCACAGACTTATCAGGTACCGGTATCGGAACAGGATGAACCGATGATGAAAGGAAAGTTCGAACCCACATGGAGTTCATTGGAAAACTATCAGGTGCCGGAATGGTTCCGTAACGTGAAATTTGGTATATGGGCCCATTGGGGGCCGCAGTGTGTGGAAGGTTCAGGCGACTGGATGGCTCGTTCCATGTATATGGAGGGTACTCGTGAATATGAATATCATGTAAAACACTACGGACACCCGTCGGAAGTAGGTTTCAAGGATATTATTCCCTTGTGGAAGGCGGAAAACTGGAATCCAGACAAGCTAGTAGCCTTTTATAAGAAAATAGGTGCCCAGTACTTTTTTGCTTTGGGAAATCATCATGACAACATGGACTTGTGGGACAGTAAGTATCAGCCCTGGAATTCAGTGAATATGGGGCCGAAGAAAGATATTCTGGCCGGATGGGAGAAAGCGGCAAGAAAATACGGATTGTATTTTGGAGTCAGCTTGCATGCCGACCATGCGTGGAGCTGGTATGAGCCTTCTCAGCGTCATGACACGAAAGGTCCGAAGAAAGGAATTCCATACGATGGAAAACTGACCAAGGCAGACGGAAAAGGAAAATGGTGGGAAGGATACGACCCACAGGATTTGTACGCACAGAACCATCCATTGAGTGAGAACAGCTGGGACAACGGAATGATTCACCGTCAGTGGGCATGGGGCAATGGAGTTTGTGTGCCGAGCCAGGAATATTGTACAAACTTCTATAACCGTACACTCGATGTGATCAATCGCTATAACCCTGATTTGCTGTATTTTGATGTGACAGTAGCACCTTTCTATCCGGTGAGTGACGCGGGATTGAAGATTGCAGCTCATTTCTACAACCACAATATGGCTACTCACAAAGGGAAACTGGAAGCGGTGATGTTTGGTAAGATTCTCGATGAAAATCAGCGAAAAGCACTGGTGTGGGACGTAGAGCGCGGTGCTCCCAATAAAATTATCGATCAGCCGTGGCAGTCGTGCTCCTGCATTGGCGGATGGCATTACAATACGTCTATTTATGAGAAAAACGAATATAAATCAGCGGCATACGTGGCTAAACTGCTGGTAGACATTGTGAGCAAGAACGGAAATCTGTTGTTGAGCGTACCTCTGCGTGCAGATGGAACTTTCGATGAAAAAGAAGAGAAAATCCTGAATGAATTTGGGGTATGGATGAACATTAATAAGGAAGCTATTTATGATACGCGTCCGTGGGTAGTGTTCGGGGAAGGCCCGATTGCAGAAGAAGATATCCCACTCAATGCCCAGGGATTCAATGAGGTTCTTACAGTCAGGCAGGAGCAAAGGAAATCCGTTTCACACAGACTCCGAAGTATTTGTATGCTACTGTATTGGCATGGCCGGCAGACGGAAAGGTGAACATCAAGTCACTGGCTGCAGACAGTAAACTTTATGAAGGAAAGATTCGTAAGGTGGAATTATTGGGATACGGAAAAGTCGATTTTGTCCGTACTGCTGAAGGCTTGTCGGTTACGCTCCCTGCACAGCCGTTGAATCAGATTGCTCCCGTATTGCGAATCGCGAAATAATAAAATGTGGTAAGATGGAAGGATATAGAGTAAAAGAATACGGTATGCCCGTCAAGCGGTATTGTCAGGCATTGGATTTGAAAAACAACCCGGAATTGATAGCGGAATACCGGAAGATACATAGTCGTGAAGAAGCCTGGCCGGAAATTCGGGCAGGAATCCGTTCAGTGGGGATACTGGAAATGGAAATCTATATCGTAGGCTGCAAGCTGTTCATGATTGTGGAAACACCGCTTGATTTTGACTGGGATAGCGCGATGAAACGCCTGGCACAGTTGCCCAGACAAGCAGAGTGGGAAGATTATGTGGCACGTTTTCAGGAATGTGTGCCGGGAAGCAGCTCTGCCGAGAAATGGCAGTTGATGGAGCGTATGTTTTATTTGTATGAATCTTAAAAAGTTATCACTATGGAATACTATGAAATAGGAAAGACGGGGATGAAGGTATCCTCTTTGAGTTTCGGAGCTTCTTCTTTAGGGGGAGTTTTCCATGACATTAAAGAAAAAGAAGGTTTGGAAGCGGTGTTTACCGCCATTGATTTGGGGATGAATTTTATTGATGTGTCTCCTTATTATGGACATTATAAGGCCGAAACGGTATTAGGAAAGGCGCTGAAGGAGATTCCTCGCGACAAGTATTATCTCTCTACGAAGGTAGGACGTTATGGGAAAGACGGGGTAAATACCTGGGATTATTCTGGGAAGCGGGCGACGGAGAGCGCGTACGAAAGTATGGAACGCCTGCATGTGGACTATATCGACCTGATTAATGTGCACGACATTGAGTTTGCCGACTTGAATCAGGTGGTTAATGAGACTTTGCCGGCTTTGGTGGAGTTAAGAGAGAAAGGGATAGTAGGTCATGTGGGTATCACCGACCTGCAACTGGAGAACCTGAAGTGGGTGATTGACCATTCACCGGCAGGGACGGTAGAGTCGGTGCTGAACTTCTGTCATTATTGCTTGTGCGATGACAAGCTGGTCGATTTTCTGGACTATTTTGAATCGAAAGGTATTGGGGTGATCAGTGCCTCTCCATTGTCTATGGGATTGCTGACCGAAAGAGGTGTACCGTCATGGCATCCGGCTCCTCAGCCGTTGGTAGAGGCTTGCCGAAAGGCTATGGAGCATTGCAAGAGTAAGAATTATCCGATAGAAAAACTGGCCATGCAGTATGCTGTGAGCAATCCGCGCATTGCTACGACATTGTTCAGTACGGCCAATCCGCAGAATGTGAAGAAGAATGTGGCTTACATAGAGGAACCGATGGATGAAACTTTGGTGCGTGAAGTGCGTGAAATTATCGGTGCCCAGTTCCGTGTAAGTTGGGCTAATTCTTAAAGGAGGAATTTGTATATGGGGTTTATAATAATCGATGCACATTCTCATTTGTGGTTGAAGCAGGATACGGTGGTTGAGGGACTGCCTATCCGCACCTTGGAGAATGGAAGGTCATTGTTCATGGGGGAAGTGAGACAGATGCTTCCCCCGTTCATGACCGATGGAGTAAACAGTGCAGAAGTGTTCTTATCTAACATGGACTATGCACAGGTGTCTGCGGCCGTGGTGACGCAAGAGTTTATTGACGGTTTTCAGAATGACTATTTGGCTGAGGTTGCGGCTCGTTATCCCGACCGTTTCTTTGTATGCGGAATGTGTGAGTTCCGTAAGCCGGGATATCTGGATCAGGCGCGTCAGCTTATTGCACGGGGATTCCAGGGGATTAAGATTCCTGCACAGCGCTTGCTGCTTCAGGAAGGGCGTGTAAGACTGAACGGTGAGGAAATGATGCAGATGTTCCATCTGATGGAGCAGAACGGGGTGCTGCTTTCTATTGATATGGCCGATGGGGATACACAGGTGGGCGAACTGGAGGAGGTAATTCAGGAGTGTCCTAAGTTGAAGGTGGCCATCGGGCATTTTGGTATGGTAACCCGTCCTCAGTGGAAGGAACAGATTAAGTTGGCGCGTCATCCTCATGTACGTATTGAATCGGGAGGAATTACCTGGTTGTTCAATGACGAGTTTTATCCGTTTAAGGGGGCGGTAAGAGCCATCCGTGAGGCTGCCGAGCTGGTCGGCTTTGAGAAACTGATGTGGGGGTCGGATTATCCGCGTACCATTACGGCCATTACCTACCGCATGTCGTACGACTTTGTGAGTAAGTCCGCAGAGTTGACGGAAAGAGAGAAAGCCCTCTTCTTAGGAGAAAATGCCCGCAGTTTCTATGGCTTCCATAATCTGTCGGAACTTCCTTACATCAAGAATATGTCGGAATAAAAAAACGGGGAAATGATGAAAAATAATAATAGCTATAAACTGCCGCTTGCACTGGTTTTCAGCCTTTTCTTTTTGTGGGCTATCAGTAGTAACCTGCTGCCTACCATGATTCGGCAGCTGATGAAGACTTGCGAACTGAATACCTTTGAAGCGTCCTTTACGGAAACAGCTTACTGGCTGGCGTATTTTATTTTCCCGATTCCGATAGCCATGTTCATGAAGCGGTATAGCTACAAAGCTGGTATTATTTTCGGCTTGGTGTTGGCGGCAGCAGGTGGTCTGTTGTTCTTTCCGGCTGCCATGTTGAAGGAATATTGGGCCTATCTGTGCATCTTCTTTGTCATTGCTACCGGGATGTGTTTTTTAGAGACCGCAGCCAATCCGTACGTAACGGCCTTAGGTGATGCGGCTACAGCTCCTCAACGATTGAATCTGGCGCAGTCGTTTAACGGGCTCGGAGCTTTCATTGCAGCCATGTTTTTGAGTAAACTGATATTGAGTGGCACGCACTATACGCGTGAAACGCTTCCTGCAGATTATCCGGGCGGATGGGAAGCCTATATCCAGTTTGAGACGGATGCTATGAAAACTCCTTATCTGGCATTGGCGGTATTGCTGCTGGTTATTGCGGGAATCTTTATTTTCTCCAGGTTGCCTAAGATTGGAGATGAAGGGCAGCGGGGCACTTCTAAGGAAAAACTGATTGATTTCAGTGTATGGAAGCGGTCGCATCTGCGGTGGGGCGTCATTGCACAGTTTTTTTATAATGGCGGACAGACGGCTATCAACAGCCTGTTTTTAGTCTATTGCTGTTCGTATGCCGGAATTTCGGAGTCGGAAGCTACCACCTATTTCGGTTTGTATATGCTGGCTTTCCTGCTGGGACGATGGATTGGTACCGGACTGATGATTCGTTTCCGTCCGCAAGATATGTTGCTGGTCTATGCATTGGTGAATATTCTGCTTTGTGCCGTAGTTGCCGTGTGTGGAGGCTGGATTGGTCTGTATGCCATGCTGGGCATTTCGTTCTTCATGTCCATCATGTATCCTACCCAGTTTTCATTGGCACTGAAAGATTTGGGCAGTCAGACGAAAAGTGGCTCTGCTTTTCTGGTGATGTCGATAGTGGGTAATGCTTGCCTGCCCCAGTTTACGGCTTATCTGATGCACGTTAATGAACAGATGTATCATCTGGCGTATGTAGTTCCGATGGTTTGTTTCTTATTTTGCGCCTATTACGGGTGGAGAGGATACAAGGTATTGGATTGAAAATAGTCTATCTGAAAATAAAAATAACAAGAAAATGAAAGCGGTTCAAATTGCAGCTCCCCAGAAAATGGCGGTCGTAGAGATTGAGAAGCCTGAACTGAAGGCTGGGGAAATATTGGTAAAGATTGAATATGTAGGTTTCTGTGGTTCTGACCTGAATACTTATCTGGGGCGGAACCCGATGGTGAAAATGCCGGTCATTCCGGGACATGAAGTTGGTGCGGTAATAGATGTCGTAGGACCGGGCGTACCGGAGAGTTTTAAGAAGGGCATGAATGTGACACTGAATCCCTATACGAATTGTGGAAAATGTGCCTCGTGCCGGAACGGGCGGGTAAATGCCTGCGAACACAATGAGACGTTGGGCGTACAGCGTAACGGCGTGATGTGTGAATATGCGGTGCTTCCCTGGTCGAAAGTGATTCCGGCAGAGGGCATCTCTTCACGTGACTGTGCGTTGATTGAACCGATGAGCGTGGGCTTTCATGCGGTGTCACGCGGTCAGGTGATTGACAATGAGATAGTAATGGTGATAGGCTGTGGTATGGTTGGTATGGGAGCCATTGTACGTGCCGCCTTGCGTGGAGCTACCGTGATTGCCGTCGATTTGGATGACGAGAAATTGGCTCTGGCTCGTGAGGTAGGAGCTACGTATGTCATCAATTCACGCACGGAGAATGTGCATGAACGTGTGCAGGAATATTCAGGCGGCTTGGGAGCCGATGTGGTAATCGAGGCGGTAGGCAGTCCGGCCACTTACGTGATGGCGGTCGATGAGGTCAGCTTTACGGGACGCGTGGTATGTATCGGTTATGCCAAGAGCGGGGTAGAATTTCAGACGAAATACTTTGTACAGAAAGAGTTGGACATCCGTGGCTCCCGAAACGCATTGCCAGCTGATTTCCGTGCTGTAATACATTATATGAAAACAGGAAATTGTCCGGTAGAAAAATTGATTTCAAGCATTGTGTCACCCGAAAATGCATCGGAAGCCATGGAAGGCTGGGCGGTGAATCCGGGTAAGGTATTCCGTATTTTGGTAAAATTCTAAAAAGCCTCAGAAAAGGAAGATTTGAGGTTCATGTGTTTAATAATAGCGTACTTGCGTTTCTCGAAGAAGTGCAAGTACGTTTTTTTATGTCAGATTGTTCCGTTTGTGTGCTGAAAAGTTGTACTTTTGGCATATCTTACAAGTTTATTTTAATCAACCATAAATTAATGCGTAGATGAACACAAAAAGCATCTTTTTAGCTCTGTGTTGTCTGACCGCCTTCTCATCCTATGCACAGCATGTACCAACCTTGGAGGAAGTGGTGAACGGAGGTCTGATTGTCACGAAGGGCGAAAGCCGGGTAAACTGGCTTTCAGAGGGGAACAGTTATTCAAAGAAGGAGAAAAATCCGGCTGGGGGATACGACATCGTTTCGTATACGCCCGGTAAGAACAAGCGTGAGGTACTTATTCCTGCTTCCATGTTCGTAAAGCCGGGTACTTCCGACACGTTGTCTGTCCGTAGTTTTAGTTTTGACACCTCCCATAAGCAGGTTTGGTATATACCAATACACGGCGTGTCTGGAGGTATGATACGCGCGGAGACTATTGGGTATTGAACATGGAAACGGGCAAGTTGAGGCAATTAGGAGCACAGTTGCCAGAGAGCAGTCTGATGTTTGCCAAATTCTCGCCCGATGGTACACGTGTGCTTATGTCAGCGGAAACAATATCTATGTGGAGTATGTTTCCGACGGAAAGGTTGTACAGTTGACCCGCGACGGAAGTAATACGATTGTGAACGGTACATTCGACTGGGTGTACGAGGAAGAATTCTCTTGCCGTGACGGCTTCCGCTGGAGTCCCGATGGCAAGTACATAGCCTATTGGCAAAGCGATACAGAAGGTACTGGGTGGTTTGACATTATCAACAATGTCGATTCGCTTTATCCGAAAATCCTTCGTTTCCCTTATCCGAAGGCCGGAACTACGAACTCGGCGGTTAAGGTGGGATACGTAGCAGCTTCCGGTGGAGAGACTACATGGATTGATCTGCCCGGTGACCCTCGTCAGAATTATATCATGCGAATGGATTTTATACCGGAAAGCAATGATTTGTTTATTCAGCAGATGAACCGTCCGCAGAACACGAACAAGGTGTGGATTGCTACCATTGGAGGCGGTGCTCCGAAGAATATCCTGACAGAGACAGATGCCGCATGGGTGGAAACAAATGATCAGGTGACCTGGCTGAAGAATAATACTTACTTTACCTGGCAGAGTGAACGAAGCGGCTGGCGTCATCTTTACCGTGTAAGTCGTGACGGAAAAGATGTTCAGCCATTACCAAAGGGGAGTTCGACTTTATCGAACAGGTGGGCATGGACGTGAAGAAAGGTCTCGTCTATTTCATTGCTTCACCCGATAATTATACCCAGCGGTATCTTTATTCTGCCGAGTTGTTAGGAAAGGGTGAAGTGAAACGCCTCAGTCCGATGGATGAGCAGGGACAGCATCGGTACGATTTGTCTCCCGACGGGAAATATGCGGTACATACGTTCAGCAACTCTGTGACTCCTCCTCGGATAGAGATGGTGGCCTTGCCTTCTCATAAAACGGTGTCGGTCATTGAAAATAACGAGGAAGCTGCATCGCAGTATCAGCAACTTCAGTTGAGTCCGAAGGAGTTTGTCAAAACCCGTTCCGGAGACCTGCAACTGGATGCATGGATGATCAAGCCCGTTAATTTTGATCCGTCGAAGAAATATCCGGTCATCATTGATGTGTACGGTGAACCTGCCGGCTCTACGGTGCAGGATGTATGGCAGGGAGGTGACCTGTGGCATCAGTACCTGGCTAATCAGGGATATATTGTAGTCAGCATTGAGAACCGTGGGGCTGCGGCTCCTCGCGGACGGGAATGGAGAAAGTGTATCTATGGAGAGGTAGGAACTTTTGCTTCGCAAGACCAGGCGCAAGGAATTCTGGACTTGGCCCGTCAGTATTCATTCATTGATACTTCCCGTATCGGTATTACAGGCTGGAGCGGAGGAGGCAGCCAGACATTGAATTGTATGTTCCGCTATCCGGATGTATTCTGTACGGGTATTGCCATTGCCTTCGTATCCGACCAGCGGTTGTATGACACGATTTATCAGGAACGTTACATGAATACACCGCAGGCAAATCCGGAAGGTTATCGTAAGGGTTCTCCTATTACATACGTAGAGGGGCTGAAAGGTAACCTGCTGCTTATTCATGGTACGGGTGACGACAATGTGCATTACCAGAGTTGTGAGATGCTGGTGAATGAGCTGGTGAAACACGGTAAGGTATTTTATCAGCTGTCCTATCCCATGCGTTCACATTCCATCAGTGAGCGGGAAGGCACCACGTATCACCTTCGCAAGTCTATGACAGATTATTTCTTGAAGAATCTTCCGGCAGGAGGACGATAAAATTAAAAAAGACAGGCTAATCTCGATTTTGAGGTTGGCCTGTTTTTAGTACATTATTTATTAAGAATCTCTATACATCGTGCTAGCATAGAAGCATTGTTGACCACAATGATATGAAGTCTTTTTCGGGCTCGAGTAATAATTTGGTATAACATTTGCCTTTGTGAATAATATTGGTTACTGGCCGTTAGCTTTCCGTTTTTTGTATATTTGAAATGTTCATCAATTACAATGGCCACATTGTTAAATTCCTGCCCTATCACAGAATGTGCACACATTTTGTTACTGGGAAAGTATTTTTCATAATCGAAAATAGAACGTGTTCCAGGTGTATAACTAGGAATTTCCCATCCTTCATTTAGCAGAGTTTGTAGCAATATTTTTGCAGAAAAGTAGTCTTTACAATATGTAAGCTCAATGTGTGGATATGTAATGCCTGGAATATTTGTTTGAGAATCGAAAAGTTGTTTTATAAAAAACGCAATTTCTTTGTTTGTCCGTATTTTGTTTGTCAATATGTATGGAGTGCATGATAGTTCTTCTTCAATCCTTTTTTTTAAATTATATTCTTTTTCGTTGTCGCTCAAATATTGCTTTTCATCGTAGGAAAATATGCATTTTATATTTAATGTACCTATTTCTTCCGTATATTTATTAAACTGCTCTGGTCGCATACGTTGAGCTTCATCGATGATAACTAAATCATAATCAGAAAAACTGGGAGCATATCTAGGCATATGTATATGCCATTTGTATTTATTTTTTAATAGTTCATGACCTGCATTAAGTTGGGCACAGTGCAATATAAGTACTTCATGACCAACTTGAATTGCTTTTTTGGCGATATGATAAGTTAAGAGTGTCTTGCCTGTACCTGCTCCTCCTGTAAGTGCGATGAAGTTTGTGGTTTTATCGGCTAATTGCTTTTGTATGGCTTTGCATATTTCTTCTTGTTGTATAGTGAGAAAATATTCTTCGTTTATGAATCTGTCAGTAGAATTGAATGGAGAAATCAGATAATTAGAAGGTTCGAATACCTCATCAATGTGATTCAGGTACATAATTTTCTGTGATGATAAATCATCGCATAGCTCATGAAAGTCGATTTCTCTGGTAATAGGCCCACTTTTGTCTATCATGAGTTTGTATAATTTGTTCTCATTTAATACATAAGTATAAATATGAGTTTCTTTTTCTAGGAAACTGAGATAATATTTATTTTTTACTTGTTGCTTTAGTATCTTTTCTGGTGAACTTTTTGTTTTTATTTCAATGTTGACTAGGTAGTTGGTGCCAAAACGGAGTAAGTCGAATTCTTTTCCTATCTGAGGAATTGAGTAGCCTAGATAGTAATTGCTGGTGACCGTAATGTCGGCTGTATGTTTAAATATATTGTTTATCAGTCCTTCTATGCCATCAAGTTCATAATCTTTAATGCCATTTAATCCTCCTACAATGATTCCGTAGCTATTCATTAATTTCTGGAACAATGAAGATTCTAGATTTCTATAAGCTTCAATGACGGATTGGAGATTAATATGCTTCATGGATGTCGGTTTTTGTTAGAGTTAAGATTTATAAATTCTTTTAAGTTTTGTGGCGTTGCTTGTATTTGTCTGTTAGGTGGCAAATATATGAATCCTTTCAAGTTTAGAGAAATAAATTTCGTGTTTTTATAATCGTCTTGTTAATGGGTTAGAGATTTAAAAAGGAATGATGACACTTAAAAATAGTATTAATATTCTTTAGTTCGGGTTATAAATCTTCAGGCATGGGGATGACAAGGATAGACTCACTACACCGGATTCCGTAGAATACGTCACGAACCCGCCCCTGCTGGGGTATCAGAATACCCTTTTCTACCAGATCTTTTATATCGCGTGCTGCTGTATCCGGTGATACCTTTACACGTTTTGCCCAGTTTTTAGCCGTCAGTTTGCCGGGATAACCGTCCAAATATAAATTCAAGACTTCACGTTGTCGTTCGGACAGGGCTGTTTCGGCATGGGTTTGCCAGAATATGGCCTTGTTAAGAACATTCGACAATGTTTCGTCGGATTGCTCGACGGAACGGAGCAGGCAGTCAAGATACCAGATAATCCATTCAGTAATTTCACAATCTCCCTTCTGCGTTTTCTCCAATATGTCGTAATACTGTTTTTTATCCTTATTTATCTGATGGGAGATACTGAAGAAACGCATCTTTGAGTCTTCAGCCTGTGAAAGTGCCATATCAGCAATGGCTCGTCCGATTCGTCCGTTTCCGTCATCGAAAGGATGGATACAGACAAACCACAAATGGCTATCGCCGATTTGACATAGCCGTTATGTACATCTGAATTGAACCAGTCCAGAAACCGATTCATTTCTTTGTCTATTCTTTCAGGAGCAGGCGCTACATAATGTACCTTTTCCCGACCGAACATTCCAGAAATAACTTTCATCTCTCCACTGCGGTATCGGGCTACATCTATTTTCGTTGGACCGCTCCATCCGGTAGGAAACAGGCAGTTGTGCCAGCCAAAGAGTCTTTCATGGGTAAGCGGACTGTTGAAATTGACAGTTGCATCAAGTGCCATTTCCACTACTCCGTCTATATATCGTGAGGATTCGGTCGGATTCGGTAGTTG